>Ga0210406_10000233_pt1 | contig 84157 bp, 81 predicted proteins | sample IncBWC30MmetaG_FD_155454 | JGI IMG/M metagenome (GOLD analysis project Ga0210406, IMG submission 155454) | Forest soil microbial communities from Barre Woods Harvard Forest LTER site, Petersham, Massachusetts, United States - Inc-BW-C-30-M | ecosystem: Environmental > Terrestrial > Soil >...
AACCGCCAGGGTGTACTTGGCGCCGGTCAGATTCGCTCCAATCACCTCGACCGAGCCGTCGTTCACGTACCGGCTTCGGTCGGCCTCTTGGGCCGGCATCCAATTGCCCAAGAACACGTCGATGTCGTTATTGTGAAGAGACGCAAAGGTGACCGGAACCGAAAGCACCGTAACGGTCGGCGAATAGCCAATGGTGCGGAGCAACTGGCTAACCAGTGCTGTCGTAGCGGTCACATCCGTCCAGCCCACGTCGGAAAAGCGGACTATTTGGCAACTCAAAGGCTCACCCGTGGCGCTCGCCACCGGGGTGCTGGGCACTGGGGCGCTGGGCACCGGGGTGCTGGGCACCGGGGAGCTCGGTACCGGGGTGCTCGGTACCGGGGTGCTCGGTACCGGGGTGCTCGGTACCGGGGCGTTCGGTACCGCGGCGCGCGTGAGCTGATTCATCATCAGCGGCGCCAAGACAACCCATGGTAGTACCGATGCGAACGGGGTGGCGGGTTGCCTCGGGGGCTTGACCACGCGACCCGTCGGGCGGCATGATTGCGGCAGCGGCTCAGCACTTGAATAGGCGTTTAATGAGGTCTGAGTTAGGCTCACCCGCGTATCCCTAGTAGATTGAAAATAAACGTATAAATTCTCTTATAACGTATCTTAGACGCAACTTCGGCCGGGCGTCCATAAATGCTGTCTGTGAGTTGCGAAGGCTGCCAAATTGAACAACCAGTCAATGATCCCTCTCGACGGTCCGCAACCGTCCACTGAGGATACGAGGCGTCGCCAACTGGTCGAGGTCACCATCGACAGCCTAGCGGAACTTGGCTATGTGGGCACCACGCTTGCGCAGATCGCGATTCGTGCCGGGGTATCAACAGGCTTGGTGGCCCATTACTTTGGAGACAAGGACGGGCTACTCGATGCCGCCTTTCGCTCATTGGCAACGCGCGTGGGCAACCAGGTTCGCGCGCGCCTGCGCCAGGTGAGCACGCCGCGAGGACGTATACAGGCGGTCATTGATGCGAATTTAGCTCCCGAGGAGTTCGAGCAACGTACCGGTACCGCCTGGCTCGCCTTCTGGGGTCAGGTCCTGCATGTCGAATCGCTGAGGCGCGTGCAATCGGTCTATCAACGACGCATGTTGTCGAATCTGCGAAGTTCACTGAAGAAACTCGTGCCGGCGGACGAAGCCAACCGTCTTGCGGCCATGATCGCCGCCATGATTGACGGCGTGTGGCTGCGTGCCGCCTTGTCCGGGTGGCATGAGGCGGACAGCGAAAGCGCGCGCGCATTGTTGACTGCATTCGTCGATGGTCGTCTCAGTCAAGCGGCGGCTTTGTCGCAATCCGCGCCTTCGATCGAAACACCGGCGCTGCCGGGATCGCCAACGGCACGGTCTTCCGGTCGTCATGCCGGCGAGAGATTTGCCTCGATCAATCCCGCGACCGGTAAAGTCCTTGGGCTGGTCACCGCCGACGGATCCGCACAAGTCAACGCCGCGGTAGCCGCCGCAAGGAAAGGTCAGCTGATTTGGGCAGCAATGACCGGCGCGGAACGTGCTCGTGTACTGCGTCGGACCGCCGACATCTTGAGATCGCGCAATCGAGAACTCGCAGAACTTGAAACCTGCGACACCGGAAAGCCCATCCAGGAGACGCTGGTGGTGGATGTCGCCTCGGGGGCGGACTGCTTCGAGTATTTTGCCGGTCTCGCACAAAGTCTCAGCGGTGAACACATCGATCTTGGAGCCCAAGCGTTCGGTTATACGCGCCGTGAACCGCTCGGCGTGGTCGCCGGCATTGGCGCCTGGAATTACCCGCTGCAAATCGCCTGCTGGAAAGCCGCGCCGGCGCTCGCCTGCGGCAATGCCATGATCTTCAAGCCGGCGGAGCTCACGCCCTTTACGGCGGTAAAGCTGCAAGAAATACTGCTCCAGGCGGGACTGCCGCCGGGCGTATTCCAGGTAGTGCAGGGTTTTGCGGAAACGGGGCGCTTACTCACGCGTCATCCTGACATTCGCAAAGTCTCGCTCACCGGAGAGGTCGGCACCGGCAAGGCGGTCATGAGCGACGCCGCTCAATCCCTCAAGAGCGTGACACTGGAGTTGGGCGGCAAATCGCCGCTGATCGTTTTCGATGACGCCAAGCTCGACAACGCCGTGGCAGGCGCACTCCTGGCTAATTTCTATTCCTCGGGACAGGTTTGTTCCAACGGTACGCGGGTGTTCGTCCACCGTTCGATCAAAGCGGCCTTTCTCGAGCGGCTGGTCAAACGCGTCGGCGCGATGCGAATCGGCGACCCCATGAATCCCGAGACACAGGTGGGCGCGTTGGTGTCCGAGCAGCACATGCACAAGGTGCTTTCCTATATCGACCGCGGCCGGGCCGAGGGCGCGCGCATCTTGACGGGCGGTGTGCGGGTGACGACGGGCGATCTGGCAAACGGCTACTTCGTTGCACCCACCGTATTCGACAATTGCCGCGACGACATGGCGATCGTGCGTGAAGAAATCTTTGGTCCCGTCATGTCCGTATTGGAATTCGAGGACGAGCAAGAAGTCATCGAGCGTGCCAATGCCACCGAGTTCGGCTTGGCGGCCGGTGTGTTCACCAATGATTTGACGCGTGCTCATCGAGTGATCGCTCGATTGCAAGCCGGCACGTGCTGGATCAATCACTACAACGTCACGCCTATCGAACTGCCGTTCGGCGGCGTCAAACTCTCCGGGCTCGGCCGTGAGAACGGCCGTGCCGCCATCGAACACTACACGCAACTCAAGAGCGTGTACGTAGCCATGGGCGATGTCGACGCGCCCTACTGATGGAGCTCAAGGACTGTGCCTGACGAGAGTTTTGACTATGTGATTGTCGGCGCGGGTTCCGCGGGCTGCGTGCTCGCGGATCGATTGAGCGCCGACGGACAGCGCAGCGTGTTGCTGTTGGAATACGGCGGCTCCGATCGTTCGATCTTCATTCAAATGCCGTCGGCGCTGTCGATACCCATGAACATGCCCAAATACAACTGGTTCTATTACACGGAACCGGAGCCGCATCTGGGCGGCAGAAAAATGCACACACCGCGCGGCAAAGTGTTGGGCGGATCGTCCTCCATCAACGGCTTGGTCTACATCCGGGGCAACCCTCAGGACTTCGACGGATGGAGCGCGCAAGGCGCGGCCGGTTGGGCGTATCGCGACGTGTTGCCCTATTTCCGGCGGGCGGAGAAGCGCCAGGAGGGCGGCAACGAGTATCGCGGCAACAGCGGCAAGCTCGAGACTCGCTACGGGACCCTGAGCAATCCCTTGCACGCGGCATGGCTGGCCGCGGCCGGCGAGGCCGGCTATCCGTCCACGGCCGATGTGAATGGTTTTCAGCAGGAAGGCTTCGGTCGAATGGACATGACGGTGGCCGATGGCAGGCGCTGCAGCGCCTCCAATGCCTATCTACGATCGGCCATGCGCCGTCCCAACCTCAAGGTGCTGACACATGCGTTGGCGACGCGCATCTTGTTCCAGGGTCGACGCGCTACCGGGTTGGAGTACCGCCGAGGCGGCATTACCCATCGCGTAAGGATTGCAGGGGAATTGATCCTTTCCGCGGGTCCCGTCAATTCGCCGCAGCTGTTGAAGCTCTCCGGCGTCGGTCCGGCGGCGGAACTTCGCGCGCATGACATCCCGGTTGTTCACGATTTGCCCGGAGTCGGTGAAAACCTGCAGGACCATTTGGAGTTCTATTTCCAGGTAGCCTGCAAGGAACCGATTTCCTTGTATTCGTCCATCAATCTCTGGAATCGCGCTCTGATCGGTGCGCGCTGGCTGCTTCGCAAGGACGGTTTGGGCGCCACCAATCACTTTGAAACCTGCGGTTTCATCCGCAGCCGCCCCGGAGTGCCGTATCCGGACATTCAGTATCATTTTCTGCCCATGGCAGTGGCCTACGACGGTTCATCGTTAGCACAAGAACACGGATTCCAAGCGCATGCGGGACCGATGCGCAGCAAGAGCCGTGGTTGGGTGAGGTTGGTATCGAGCAATCCCCTCGACAAGCCGCGCATCCTATTCAACTATCTGAGCGAACCGGACGATTGGACTGAAATGCGCGCATGCGTGCGCCTGACTCGCGAGATATTTGCGCAAGCCGCATTCGACCGATTCCGTGGGCGGGAGATTCAACCGGGCAAAGATGTGCAGACCGACGCGCAAATCGATGAGTTCATCCGCGCCAAGGTCGAGAGCGCCTATCACCCGTCATGTTCTTGCAAGATGGGTGGTCCGCAAGACCCCATGGCGGTCGTCGATCCGCAAACCAGCGTCTACGGTATCGAAGGCTTGCGCGTGGTGGATTCTTCCATCATGCCCTCGATCACCACCGGCAATCTGAACGCACCCACCATCATGCTGGCCGAGAAGGCCGCGGATCACGTACTGGGCGCGAGGCTGCTGCCGCCGGATGATGCGCCGTTCCACGCGGCGCCGAATTGGCAGACCCGGCAGCGCTGATCTCGCTGCACGCGACGGTCTTCAAAATTTGTACTCGAACGAGCCGCCGATGACCCGCGGTCGAAGCGGCGTCTGCGCAACGATGAATTGATCGGCGCTGATGAACGTGCTGGCGTTCGAATTGCCGAGGTTTTGCCCATACACGGTGAAGATCCAGTTGTCTTTCGCGACGCCCAGTGACGCGTCGAAAGTCGAGTAAGCAGGATTCTCGAACCGGCCCCGGGAAGTCGAGAGGGCTCCGCCCAGCGCGAACGTGGGATTCGCACCCGCCTGCGTGAATGAATGGCCGCTGTGTATGGCGTCGAATTGCACGAAGGGCGCGTAGCCCATGAAGGCCCACTCATAACGGGCATGAAGGCTGAACTGTATGGGCGGCGCATTGGCGGCGGGGCCGCCGATGGGGCCGTACGGGTTGGGGACCGGCGAGCAGCCGGTGACCACGCCGGAGACGACGGTGCAGGCCTGCGTGATCGGCTTGCCGAAATTGCCGCCGGGGACGTTGTCCGCGGGATTATTGTCGAGCAGCACCGGCGAATTCGTCTGCTCGCTCTGGTTCCAGGATGCCGCACCCCGCAGCGTCAGCCCGCTCGTGACCCGGGCCACCAGGGAGGTCTCGATACCCCTGATGCGAAAGTTCTGACCGTTGGTGTTGTAGAAAATATTGCCGACCACACCCGGATCGAAGAACGGAACTTGTACGTTGTTCCAGTTCTCCTGATAGATGGCCCCGTTCCACTGCAGTCGATGGCCCCAGAATTCCGTCTTCCAGCCAAGCTCGTTGTTGGTCACCTTATCGGAAACGTACGCTGAGCTGAGCAGGTACTGAGGCACGCCATTGGGGCCGGGGGCATGGGCCGTACCGCCGTTCTGGTTGAAGCCGCCCGGGCGAAAGCCCTGCGAGAATGTGTAATACACCATGATATCCGGCGTGACGTGGTAGGTCAGATTTGCACGGCTCTTGAAGCCGGACTCGGTGTCGCGAAGATTGTTTGCGTTGAGGTTGAAATTATCCGCGAGACACCCGGTGGGCGATGCGCCTTGCTGGAAGCAGCCGAAACTGCCGCTGACGCTGCCCTTCAAGGAGTTTTGGAACAGGTAGTGACGCGTGCCCACCGTGGCCGTCAATACCTTCGGAATCAGATCGAAGTCGGCCGACAGGAAGAACGCCGTCTGTTTGGTGTCGCGCACCTGGTCCTGATAGAACGAAGTATTGTTGCCCTGAACACCGGGATTCACGACGCTCGCCCCGGGAGCCGTGCCGACGTTCGAAAAGCAGCCGGTATTGCCCGGGTCGACGCCCGGAAGCCCGCTCGAGGTGCAGGGAGGAATCGACTTGTAGCCCCAGCCGGTCTGGTCGAACAGCTTGTTGTCCTCGTAATATGCGCCGACGATGCCGCGCAAGCGCCACTCGTCCGGCGTGCTCAAGCGGATTTCTTGCTGCAGATGCTCGTTTTTCTCCACCGAGTGCCAGACGGCGCTGGGCGAGAAGCAAGTTGACTTGAGGGTGTTGGTGCTGCCGGCCGTTCCGGGGCCGTAGCACTGATAGTAATCGGCATAGAGGCCGCGCGCGTAATTCGTGTAGTCGCCCACCTGATCGACATTGCGCACGAGATAGCCGCCGGTATAGACGACCTTCAAATCGCCGAACTTGCCGTTCACCGTCAACGCGGTGCTCTCGAACTTGTCATTGTCGAAGGCGTTGTTGAACAGCGTGACATCGAGCCGCGGCAGCGGCGCGCCATCCGAGGCGTTGGGCTGCTGGTAAAACACGCCCTGCGAGTTCATTTGCTGGTACGACTGCGTGATCAGCGCGTCCCAGTCGTCATTGAACTTATACAGCGCCTCCACACGGATTCCCTTGTAGGTCACGGGATTGATGTTGCTTGCCGTTACGCTGTTGTTCTGGATGACCGGGCTGCCGGGCGGCACGCAAGAGCCGTTGTTCGGCAGGCCGTCCGGGCATGCTCCGTTGACCGCGGGATAGAGCGCATTGCCGATGCCGATGTCGGTGTTCTTGCGCGTGAATGTCGCCGGCACGTTGTCGATGTAGCCGCCGCGGTTGTCGGAGTAGATGACTGCGCGCACGGCCATGGTGTCGGGGATCAGCGGGAGGTTCAGCACAGCCGTCACGTCGGTATTCGGATCGCCGTGAGCGGTCACCGAGTAGCCGGCTTTGACGTTCCCCTCGGTCACATTGAGCTTCGGTTCGTTCGTGATGTAGCGGATCGCACCGGCCTCTGCGCCGGCGCCGAACAACGTTCCCTGCGGGCCCTCCAGAACCTCGATGCGATTCAGATCTGCGGCATAAATATCAAGGTTGCGATTCGGGAGCTGCCCGGATTGATTGTCCAGGTAGATGGCGACATTCGGCCACAAGCCCGTCGAACCGCTGCCCTGGCTGGCCTGCGAACCGGCGGCGAGGCCGCGCATGTAGATCTCGCTCTGGCCCGGCCCGTTGTTCGCCGTGGTAACGTTCGGCAGATACTTGATGTAGTCGTCGAGGGTGCGCACGTTCAGCTGGTCCAGCGCTTCCCCGGTCAGCGCCCGAATGGAGATGGGCACGTCCTGAATGTTCTCCGAGCGCCGCTGTGCCGTGACGATGATTTCTGAAATCGCGTCGGTACTGGTGTCGGCATCAGAAGCCCCTGCGGCATGCACGATACCGGTGGACGCGCTGCTAAGGATCGCGGCGATCGCATAGGACAACTTTGAATTCGAGTTCATGTTGCTGTATCCCCCTGATGGAATTAATGCCGCGGCGAGCCTCCGCATACCCCGTCGGTCAATGAAATCGCGCCACGCATGGACGCGACTTGCGCCGCCTTCAGTATCCGCATGAGCATCCCTTGACTTTATTTAGCGATGAGTTCTGTCCCGGTCCCGAAGACGATTGAACGTACGCTCAATTATTTCTATTTTCTGACTACAACATATCTTGTTCCAAGACAGCAACGGAATCAAGATTATGGTACGAAATATTTAAATGTTATATTTCAAGCGTATAGGCAGTTTATATCGACTGTCTCGGAACGATTTGTGTGGATCCGAGAATTGAACGATCATTTAAGGTTGTAACAATACGACGGCGCGCGGGTGCTACAGTTTCAGATCCCCCATCAGTTAAAAAGCGCGAAATGACCAATCGACTGACCTCCTTATTGGCTGAGCGGCCCTGGCTGCTCGCGGATGGTGCGACCGGCAGTAACCTGTTCGAGCGCGGTCTGCAATCGGGCGATGCGCCCGAACTCTGGAACTCCGATCACCCCGAGCGAGTAGCTGAATTGCAGCGCGCCTTCGTGGAAGCCGGCGCGGATATCATCCTGACGAACAGTTTCGGCGGCACTCGCCACCGATTGAAACTTCACCGGGCAGAGGATCGCGTTGCAGAGCTGAACGAGAAGGCGGCCCGGATTGCTCGTGCCGAAGCCGATCGCGCCGATCGTGTGGTGCTGGTCGCCGGCAGCATGGGGCCGACCGGAGAGATTCTCGAACCTCTGGGGCCTTTGAGTTTGGATGCCGCGCGCGCAGCATTCGCCGAACAGGCGGTAGCCTTGGCGCGCGGCGGAGTCGACCTTCTGTGGATCGAAACCATGTCGTCCACGGAAGAAACCGAAGCGGCCGTCGCGGGCGCGGAGAGCGCGGGTCTACCGGTGGTTGCAACATTGAGTTTCGATACCAACGGCCGAACCATGATGGGCGTCACGCCGTCCGAACTGGCCGGCCTGCACCGCAAGCACGATCTAGCCGCATGCGGCAGCAATTGCGGCACCGGGCCGTCTGAACTCGTCGCTTGCATCCTCAATCTCGCCACGGCCTCGGACCCGTCCGCCGTTCTGGTTGCCAAAGCAAACTGCGGCATTCCGCAATTCGTCAACGGCGAAATTCGCTTCAATGGAACGCCTGAATTGATGGCGCAATACGCATGTCTTGCGTTGGATTCGGGAGCACGCATCATAGGCGGCTGCTGCGGCACGACGCCGGAGCACGTGCGCATCATGCGCCGGGCGCTTGAAGCCCATGTACGCGGACCGAAGCCTGACCTCGCCACCATTGAATCCAGGCTCGGCGCCATTTCGAACGGTGCGACGGCCCAGTTACGCGGCGAATTCAGTCGCGAAGCGGGCGCCGCCGCCGGGGCGACCGGTAGACGCACGACGAACCGGCGGAATGCGCGAGCGGAAGGCCCCTAGTCGGCACTATTCATGAACACGCAGCGTACTCGAGCTGTCGCCCGTTCATGAATAATTCTAGGGATACTTGTTTTCGACGGCACCGCGGACCAGATGTGTGTCGTAGACCAACACGATAGACGCGATCCGGCCGGTGTCGAGATCGAAATTAAATACGTCGGCGCATTCGAACGATACCTTCGAACCGTCCTTCAGTTGCCAGTCGTATAGATAGTAGGCGACCGCGCGCATGTGGCCTTCGGCGCTCACCAGGACATCATGCACGGTCAGTGCCGTGCTGCTCGATGCATCGGCAACTTTCCTCACGTACTCACGCACCGGAATTTTGCCCAAGAACGGCGACTGAACCCAGCCATCGACGACGAACAGCGCGGCGGCTCTATCCGCGTCGCCTGCTTCGAGGGCCTTCAGATACTTGCGCACAGCTTTCTGCATTTGCCACCCCGATTCGATGCTGCCTAGAGCATGGTACTCGGACGCCGATGGCCTTGCCCAATTGTCCTTGAAACTGCCGAGAGGCGAAGAATTCCGCTATTGTTTGCGCCGCAAGGCGACGCGAAACACACCGAACCGGAAGGATGATAGATGAGCGCCACAGATTCGTCGCTGGACGACAACGAGGACTCGCAGGAGCAGGGTCTCTGGCTCGGCCTCGACACCGGCGGGACGTTTACGGACGCGGTGCTGCTCGGCGGTGGCAAACGGGTCATTGCGAGCGCCAAGGCGTTGACGACGCCGTGGAATCTCGCGATCGGCATCGGCAAAGCGATACGTGCGGTGCTTAGGCTGCTTCCGGCCGGCACGAGCCGCGAAGATGTCAGTCTCGTGTCCATGTCGACCACGCTGGCCACCAACGCCGTCGTCGAAAACCGCTTCAGTCCCGTATGTGCGCTGGTGATCGGCTTTGATGAGGCGATGGTCGAGCGATCGGGTCTCCTGCGTCATGGCAGCGGCGGCATAGTCGTTCGAGTGCAGGGCGGCCATGTCGCGACCGGTGAAGAGTCGGTGCCGCTCGACGAGGCCGCCGTCACGCGCGCCGTCATCGAACACGAGGCGCGCGTGGAAGCGTTCGCGGTCGCGGCCAATTTTTCCGTGCGCAATCCGGCGCATGAATTGAGGGCGCGCAAAATCATTCGTGCGCTGTCGCCGAAGCCGGTGACTTGCGCGCACGAACTGAGCTCGAAGCTCGACGCGCCGCGACGGGCGCTCAACGCCGCGTTGAACGCGCGCCTCACACCTCAGATCTCACACTTGATTGAAGCGCTGTCGCGCGTGCTTGCAGAGGAGTCGATCCAGGCGCCGCTGATGATCGTCAAGGGAGACGGCTCGCTGATGAGGGCCGAGATTGCGCTCGAGTATCCCGTCGAGACCATTCTATCGGGCCCCGCGGCGAGCGTCGTCGGAGCGGGTTTTCTGACCGGCCTCACCGACTTCATCGTCTCGGACATGGGCGGTACCACGACCGACATTGCGATCGTCTCCGGCGGGCAACCGGTCATCAGCGATGAGGGCGCGTTGGTGGGCGTTTGGCGAACGATGGTCGAGGCTGTCGATGTGCGCACCAGCGGTCTCGGTGGCGACAGCGAGACCCGCTTCGACAGGCAGCTTCGGCTGCGCGTGGGTCCGCGCAAGGCCATGCCCTTGAGCTTATTGGCGCAATCCTTCCCGGCCACGCTGCCGCAGCTGCGCTCGATCGCGGAACTCGAGCGCCTGCCGGACCACGCGGCGCAATTCGCATTCCGCAACCCCGATCGCACGCCACCCACGCATCTATCAGCTCTGGAACGCCGGGTCTGGGACGCCTTGGACGTGGAACCGCGCCCGGTGTCGGCCATCGTGCGCAGCGGCTCGGGGTTCGACGCGTTGCATCGGCTTGCGGATGCGGGGCTTGCGACCGTCGCGGCATTCACGCCCAGCGACGCCATGCACGTGCTCGGCAAGCAGCATGATTGGTGCTGCGCGGCTGCCGAGTGCGGCGCCCGCATACTGGCGACCGAGGAACGCAATGCGCTCGCCGTTCGCGCGGCAGCCTCGCCGCAGGAGATCTGCGAGCGCATTTATGAGCACGTCGTGCGTGAGAGCGGCCGCGCCGTGCTCGCCGCAGCGCTGAGCTCAGACCCCGGCATCGAGGCGCAAGCCCGCGGGTGGGGCGCGCTCGGCGATCGACTCATCGAAGAGGTCATCGCCGGCCGCCGTTTCTCGCAACTCTTGAATGCGACGCTCGACCTGACGCGGCCGCTCATTGCCATTGGTGCGCCCGCCGCGGCCTATTATCCCGAGGTGGCGCGCCGTCTCGGCGCTCGGCTATCCATCCCGGCTCACGCCGAGGTTTGCAACGCGGTGGGCGCCGTTGCCGGAGTGGTGTCGCAGACCGTCGAGATACTCGTGAATCAACCGACGTTCAACGTTTTTAGAGTTCACGACCCAGCGGGAAACCAGGACTATGAAGACTCCGCGCCGGCCGTGGAGCATGCACGGCGCGTATCGCGGGACCTGGCGTTGGCGGCGGCGCGCCGCGCCGGCGCCGCCGATCCACATGTCGAAACCAGCGTGAGCGAAAAGCTCGCCCACTCGGGCGCCGGAGCGGATTATTTGGCGGAGGCGGTGGCACGTTCCATCGCCACCGGCCGTCCGGTCTTGGGGCACGTCGGCGCGCTGCATATGGAATAAGGGCCCCGCGGCAAGCGAGGGCGCCGTGGGTCACAGATCGAGCGGTCAGCTAAGATCGTGTCGCGTCTGGATATGTCTCTGTCGCGATATCACAAGTCCCGAGGCAGGTGTCGACTTACCATGGTGTATTGGAAGAGCCGCGTAAGGTACCGCGGCGGCTAGAAAAATGACCCTTGGAGGCGTGGATGGCAGAGCCGACTGAAGGTGAATTCGACTTGGGCTCGCTCAATGACGAGGAACTCACCGAGCAGGTCCACGACGACTTGTACAACGGCCTCAAGACCGAGGTCGAAGAAGCGACGCGTATTTTCCTCAAGAGAGGCTGGTCCGCTGAACGCGTGCTGAACGACGCGCTGGTGGAGGGCATGCGCATCGTCGGAATCGATTTTCGAGACGGCATACTGTTCGTGCCCGAGGTGTTGCTGGCGGCGAACTCCATGAAGGGTGGCATGGAAATTCTGCGCCCCTTGTTGGCGGAGACCGGTGTTGAGCCGATCGGCAAGATCGTCATCGGCACGGTCAAAGGGGACATTCACGATATCGGCAAGAACTTGGTTTCGATGATGCTCGAGGGCGCCGGATTCGAGGTCATCGATCTCGGCATCAATAACGCAGTCGAGAAATACCTTGATGCGCTCGACAAGCACAAGCCCGATATCCTCGGCATGTCGGCGTTGTTGACGACGACGATGCCGTACATGAAAGTGGTCATCGACACGCTGAAGGAGCGCGGCATCCGGAACGACTACATCGTGCTTGTCGGCGGCGCACCCCTCAACGAAGAATTCGGCAAAGCCGTCGGCGCGGACGCGTATTGCCGTGATGCCGCGGTTGCCGTCGAGACTGCCAAAGGGCTGATCGCGGCGCGGCGGGCCGGCGCGGCGGCCCACTGAACGCGGCGAGCGTCATGGCTCACCAAGGCCAAGGCATGCTCATCATCGCCTGCGGCGCGCTGGCGCATGAGATCACCGCGCTGCGCCGCGCGAATCGCTGGGATGCGCTCGAAGTGCGCTGCCTGCCCGCCGAACTGCACAATCGACCGGAGCGCATCCCGGGTGAGGTTCGCACGCTCATCCGCGGCGCGCGCGCGCAGTACCGATCTATTTTCGTGGCCTACGCCGACTGCGGCACGGGCGGATTGCTCGACAGGGTGCTGCTGGAGGAGGGCGTGGAACGAATTCCGGGCGCTCATTGCTACGAGTTCTTTGCCACCGCTCCGGTGTTCGCCGAACTCGCCGCCGCAGAACCCGGGACCTTCTACCTCACGGATTTTTTGCTGCGCCATTTCGATCGCTTGGTCATGCGCGGTCTCGGGCTCGATCGTCACCCGGAACTGTTCCCGAGCTATTTCGGCAACTATCGCAAACTCGTCTATTTGGCGCAGGCGCCGGGCGCACAGTCACTGCAGCAGGCGCGCGGCATCGCGACGCAAATGGGGCTGGAGTTTGAATATCGCCACACCGGTTACGGGACACTGGAGTCGACGCTGATCGCAGCGGTGAAGAGTAACGGCTCGCGGCGCGGCGACGCGCTCATTGGCGATGCGCGCCGCGAGGAACCGTGACATGGCTTCGCTGATCGTCATCTCTTGGCGCGACATACCGGCCCAGGTCATCGTCAAGCGGGGACGCGAGGCCGCCAAGGTGCAATTGACCCATCGCTTTCAAGAAGCGGTCGATCGAGCCGCGATGCGTGCCGGCAAGGGCAGCTCTGATGCCTACCTTGCGGACTGGCGGCGCAGCACGCCACGACCCTGCGGCGATGATCTGCAGGCGGAGGCGTCCGCGGAGGCGGCGCGCCTCGAAGCAAGCTTCACCGATGAGGACTTGGAGCGATTGATTCGCGCCAAGGGTGTGGACACTGATGTATGCGGCTAGGGCTTGGTCGGTCCGCCACGCGCGCGGTTTGAACGCGTTCTATCAAGGATTCGAGGCGCTGCTCGTCGGTATGCACGGGATCTTCCGGACGTTGGGCTATGAACGTATCGAGAGGCCGGTCGCGGGCGTCGAGAGAGTTGTCAAAGGCCTGCTGTTCGACTGTCGCATGTGCGGTCAATGCGTGCTCAGCTCCACCGGCATGTCGTGCCCCATGAACTGCCCGAAAGCATTGCGCAACGGACCTTGCGGCGGCGTTCGCGACAACGGCAATTGCGAGGTCAAACCGGACATGAAGTGCGTTTGGGTGCAAGCCTTCCACGGCAGTGAGCGCATCCCGGGTGGTGTCGCGGCGATGGCCGAAGTGCAGTTCGCAGTCGACCAACGGCTGCAAGGCCGCTCATCTTGGTTGCGGGTCGTGCGCGAGAAGGCCGAAAAGAGGCCGCCTCCATGAGATTCGAGGACGAACCGGTCCCGGGCTACCCGCTGCCGATTCTGCCGGGTCATACTTCGCCAGGGCGATTCGAACGCGTGCTGCGTGCGGGAGGCTTTGCGGTCACCACTGAGCTTGCGCCCCCGGATTCCGCCGATCCTGAGGAAGTCTACAAGCGCGCCCGCGTATTCGACGGCTACGTCGATGCCATCAACGCGACCGACGGCAGCGGCGCGAACTGTCATATGTCCAGTCTCGCAGTGTGCTCGTTGCTGACACGAATCGGTTATGCACCCATCATGCAGATTTCTTGCCGCGACAGGAATCGCATCGCGATCCAAGGCGATATTCTTGGGGGCGCCGCGATGGGCGTGTGCAACATGCTCTGCCTGACAGGCGATGGCGTTCAGGCGGGCGACCATCCACAGGCGAAGCCGGTGTTCGATTTGGACTGCGTGTCACTGCTCGACATTGCGCGCAACCTGCGCGACGAGCATCGCTTCCAAAGCGGGCGCAAGATCAGCTTCGCGCCGCGCGTATTCTTAGGTGCCGCTGAAAATCCATCCGCTCTGCCGCATGAGTGGCGGGCGCAGCGTCTGGCTAAAAAGGTCGCCGCGGGCGCGCAGTTCATCCAGACTCAGTACTGCTACGACCTGCCGCTGTTGCGCAGTTTCATGGAACAGGTGGAAGCACTTGGCCTGTTCGGACGGGTCTATATCCTGGCAGGCGTCGGCCCATTGCGCTCGGCCAAGACGGCGGAGTGGATGCGCAAGAGCGTCCCCGGCGTGCATGTTCCGGACGCGTTGATCGCGCGTTTGAGCGGCGCCAAGGATCAGGCCCGGGAGGGACTCGATATCTGCATCGAGCTGATTCAATCCATTCGCGAGGTCCGCGGCATCAGCGGCGTGCACGTCATGGCTTACCGCCAGGAAGAATCGGTGGCCGAGATCGTCGAACGATCGCGCGTTCTTCAGGGCCGTTCTCCCTGGTATCCCGAGCGCGACGCCACACAGTTTTCTCATAGGACAGCATCATGACCGATACCGTTATCAGCTCCGCCACGAAGGAAGTGGTCATCGGCTTCAATCGGCCATTCGTCATCATCGGCGAGCGCATCAACCCTACCGGGCGCAAGATTCTCGCCGCCGAGATGGCGGCAGGCAATTTCAGCCGTGTCGAGGCGGATGCGCGCGCTCAAGTGGAGGCGGGCGCGCACATGCTCGACGTCAACGCGGGGATTCCGCTGGCCGATGAGCCTGCGATTCTTGCGCGCGCGGTGCAGCTGGTGCAGTCGATCACCGACGTACCGCTGTCGATCGATTCGTCCATTGTCGCCGCTCTGCAGGCCGGACTCGCCGTCTACAAGGGCAAGGCGTTGGTCAATTCGGTAACCGGCGAGGACGAACGTCTGGAAGCGGTGCTGCCGCTCGTCAAGAAGTATGGCGCCGCGGTGATTGCGATCTCGAACGATGAGACGGGCATTTCAGAAGATCCGGACGTGCGCTATGCAGTCGCAAAGAAAATCGTCGAGCGCGCGATGGACCACGGCATACCGGCAAGCGACGTGGTCGTCGATCCGCTGGTGATGCCGATCGGCGCGATCAATCAGTCCGGTGTGCAGGTCATGCGACTGGTGCACCGGTTACGCACCGAGCTCAAGGTCAATACTTCCTGCGGCGCGTCGAACATCAGCTTTGGCCTGCCGAACCGCGACGGCATCAATAGCGCTTTCCTGACGATGGCCATGGCTGCCGGCATGACCTCCGCGATCACCAATCCCTTGCATGTTGAAGTGATCAGGGCCTGCATGGGTGCGGACGTCATGCTCGGGCATGATCCGGACTGCGCACGCTGGATTCGTCGTTTCCGCGAGGCGCCCCCGGTCGGCACGGGCGTCGCCGGCGAGGTTACGCGGGGCCGTCGCGAAGGCGGTCATCGCAGGCGACCGGCTTAAATCAAGGCATCGCATGGCAGCTCGCGACCCGCTCGTCGTATTCACACCCTCCGGCAAGCGCGGCAACTTCCCCGTCGGGACACCGCTGCTACAGGCTGCGCGCAGCCTGGGTGTGGACATCGACTCCGTCTGCGGCGGCCGCGGTCTTTGCGGACGCTGCCAGGTCTTGGTCGCGGAGGGCGAGTTCGCCAAACATGGCGTCTCCTCGTCGAGCGCGAGTTTGTCGCCTCTTAGCGAACCGGAAATGCGCTTCTCACGGCGATCTCCGCTGGCGGCAGGTCGGCGTCTGTCCTGCTCGGCGCGCGTCGAGGCCGATGTGGTCATCGACGTGCCCGCGAGCAGTCAGGTGCATCGTCAAGTGGTGCGCAAGGAAGCCGACGTGCGCGCCATCGAGCTCAATCCGGTGGTGCGCCTGCATTACGTACAAGTGCAGCAACCGGATATGCATGATCCCTCGGGGGACTTGCGCCGCCTGTGTGAGGCGCTCGAGTCTGAATGGAGCTTGACGGATCTGGTGTGCGACCTGTCGGTGCTGCAAGTACTACAGCCCGCCTTGCGCGCCGGTTCGTGGCAGGTCACCGTGGCCGTGCACGCGGCCAAGCAAATCATCGGCGTCTGGGCCGGCCTGCACAATCTTGCCTATGGACTCGCGGTCGACATCGGGTCGACGACGATCGCCGCGCACTTGTGCGATTTGCAGAGCGGCGAGGTCATCGCCTCCGCGGGAGTAATGAACCCACAGATCCGCTTCGGCGAGGACTTGATGAGCCGGGTTTCCTATTCGATGATGAATCCCGGCGGCGCCGCCTTGATGACCGTGGCCGTGCGCGAAGCGCTCTGCGGCCTCGCGGTCGACGTGGCGCGGCAGGCAGGAATTTCGCACGAGGACATCCTCGAAGCGACGCTGGTCGGCAACCCGATCATGCATCACCTGCTGCTCGGCATCGATCCGGTGGAACTCGGCGGTGCGCCGTTTGCGCTCGCCGTCGATCATTCGCTCACGCTGCGGGCAAACGTCATCGACTTCAAATTGCATCGCAACGCGCGAATCTACGTACTGCCGTGCATTGCAGGACATGTGGGCGCGGATGCCGCGGGTATGGTGCTTTCCGAGCGTCCGGATCTCGCCGACGAGATGACGCTGCTCGTGGACGTGGGCACGAATGCTGAAATCGTGCTGGGGAATCGTCAGCGTCTGGTTGCCTGTTCAAGTCCCACCGGTCCCGCGTTCGAAGGCGCCCAGATCAGCTGCGGCCAACGCGCGGCACCGGGAGCGATCGAGCGCGTGCGCATCGACCGGGAGACTCTCGAGCCGCGCTTCAAAGTCATCGGCTCAGATCTCTGGTCCGATGATCCGGGCTTCAACGAAGCCACGGCGGCCACCGGTGTCACGGGGGTCTGCGGATCCGGCATCATCGAGGTCATGGCGGAGCTGTACCTTGCCGGTATCATCAACCAAGACGGCGTCCTTGACGGCCGCCTGTCAGCACGCTCGCCCCGAATCGTCGAGAACGGCAGGACGTTCGCCTATTTGCTGCATCAGGGCGCAGTCGAGATGAAAATCACCCAAACCGACGTGCGCGCCATCCAGCTTGCCAAGGCCGCGTTGTATGCCGGCGTCGCGCTGCTCATGGAGCGGCTCGGCATAGAACAGGTCGATCGCATCCGGCTTGCCGGGGCGTTCGGCAGTCACATTGACGTCAAGTACGCCATGATTCTCGGCATGGTGCCCGACTGCGACCTGGCGCAAGTACGCTCGGCGGGCAATGCCGCCGGAACGGGTGCGCGTATTGCGTTGCTGGATTGCACTTCACGGCCCGTCATCGAAGCGTTGGTCAGGCGCATCGAGAAAGTGGAGACTGCCATCGAGCCGCACTTTCAGCAGTTTTTCGTAGATGCCATGGCGATTCCGCACAAGACCGCCACGTACGCGAACCTGCGCAAAGTGGTGGACCTACCGGCGCCGAAGGAATCCACGAGCCAAAGCGAGACCCGCGGCCGCCGTCCGCGGCGCGCAGACAAGCCGAAGGCGGATTGATTGCGTTCCGTGATCGTGCTATTAAATTACGGCGGAAGTCGAACTGCGTAACCCACATTGGGAGATATAGCATGAGGCTAATTTCGTCCTTGATCATCTGCTTGGGACTGTCCGCGTGCGCCACCGATTACGTATCGCAGCTTTATCAGCCCGACTACGGCGTTCGAAGCCTGCATTATTCGCCGGGAAATGTCGATCCAACATTGCTGATGAACGGCACCTACGCGTCGAAGCAGATGAACGGTCTCTATATATCAAAGCCTTCGGGGCCCTATTGCTTGACTGACTATCGTTGTTCACCGGAAGCGCAACAGTCCTCATCCGGATGGAATCCTTAGTTTTCAGGGGCGCTGCCGCACTAAAACCACAATTCCGACGACAATCAGAACCAGGACCAACCCAGCAATACTGATCTGACGTTTGACCATGGCGGATGTTGCGAGATGTTCTTCTGCAAGAGTAGTTCAGTGACTCATGGCACCCGCCGCTTCGCGCTCTCATCCAGTTTCTTGCGCATGTCTTTGAACAGATCCGTCTCCGGCTTAGGCGGATCCTTGCAGACCTTACTCGTCTGGGGCATCCCAAACGTCGTAATGCCCTGCGTCGTGTAAAAGCATTTGTCGTTCACCCAGGTGATGAGCTCGCCACCGTCCGCGTGCTCGGTGTCACCTAATTGGTGATCGCGAGCGAGCGGCGCGTTATTCCTCCACCACTCGAGCTGTGATTCCGACGGCCCGGCAAGATTTCTCCAGCGTCTTTCACTCTCCTCCCTGTCCGACTGTCGCCGCGCAGCCGCATCGGCGTCAATGCTCAAGTCAAACGGAAGGGTGATCGCGTTGTTGGGCTCCGGCTCCGACGGGTTGGGCAGCCGTTCGATGTCTCGTGAGGCCTCTCGCCTCCTGGCATTTTGCCTAGGGGTTGCCGGCGACGCGACGGGGAGTTCTGGCGGGCTTTTGCGAGAAAGTGATAGTAACGAGAGTGGCGCATCTTCGGATCGCAAACGAGCAATTCGAATGGTGCCGTTGCTGACGATAATCAACCCAGCGAGAAAATGCAGGCCGACCACCGCACCGAAAACAGCGACGCGCCATCTCTCTGTCTGACCGCGTCGCCTCAACTGCATCCCTTTGTTTTCGGCCTACGGTGCTTGGACCGGCGTCTAAGTGTCTAGTTCCACTTGCATCTAGCGCTTTAATGGGTTGCCGAGGGTCGCCAAGACATGGGGTCTTTGCTGGCACGCAGACTGTTGGGCGCTTAGCGACCCCAAGGCGGACTACGACATCCATGCACCACGTGTCGTGACACGGCTTCCCGCGCCCGGGTCACTCCAGAGGGCTTATTGGGGCAGCGAGAAATCGAGAAGGATTTTCCCGCCCCTATGGAGGTGCTCAAGCGCTTCCTTGATTTTGGCAATCGGATAGACCGCGGCCACCGGAACGGTCAGCGCGCCGGAGGCGACGAGGGGAGCTGCTTCGATCTGCGCGGGGAGCACCTTGGAGACATGGTCGTAGTCGCCCAGAAAGAAGCCTTTAACCGTCAGATGCTTCCCGATCAGCTGAAGCTCGTCGATCGCGAGCGGCTGACCGGTGGCGGAGGCATACGCAACAAGCACGCCGCGATCGGATAACAGTTGAATCAAGGCCGTCGCGCTGCCCCCGACGGAGTCGACCGCCAACCGGACTGCTCCCTTGCCAACCGCCTGAGCGGCCTCCGCAATGGAAGCAGGGTCATCCTCGAGGACAATGTCCCCACCAGCCTGTTTGATTTCATCGATGAGTTCCCGCCGCCGAACGAGATTGATGGTCCGAAAACCCCGCTGCTTCGCAATCGCGATCAATGAGCGTCCGACGCCCGAGTTTGCGCCGTTCTGGACAATCCAATCACCGGGCTTGAGATCAGTGTACTCACTTAAAATCAGCGCGGCCGTGGGCGGATTACTGGCAAGCTGTGCGAGCTGCAACCGATCGCCGCCAGGCAGCGGGAATAGCGCCTTTGCTGGTGCGAGCAGCCGCTCTCTCCAGGTAAGGCTTAGGTTTGGCGCCAGAACTCGATCGCCCACTTTGACGTTCTTGACATTTGGGCCGACAGCGGCGACGTGGCCGTAGCCCTCGTTGCCCACGACCGTGGGAGCGACGGGGCCACCGAAATAACCACTCATGAAGAGAAGATCATGCTTGTTCAACGGCGCAAGCTCGATCTCGATCAACACCTCGCCCGCACCTGGCGCGCCCGTCTCGGGGATTTCCGCGACACGTAACACCTCGGACGGGTTTCCATAGGCTGAGATTTGGAGGGCACGCATGGGCTCTTTCCTGGGTGGACTCTCCGCTGGAACCATTTTGGCGCTAATCGACTCGGAGCGCCAGCGGCTGTGTTTCGGAGCCCCTGGCGCGGAGGGTGATATTCGGGAGCATTTCTGGCGCCCCAGGGCGGGTAGGCCGGTGCCCCGAGCGCCAGCGCCAGTTCGGCCGCTGGCAGCTACGACTCAGGAAAGTCGACGCTAAACTGCCCGCCCGAAATAGCCGTCACACCGTCCTCAATCTCATAGTAGCCGCCCTTTTCGGAGACAAAAATATGACAGGCAATTTTCAGGCCATCTGAATTGTCCAGAGTGCCCGCGGCTATGCTGATGTAATCCCGATCAACGCCGTCCCAAAACAGGGTTGACCCGCAGTGCTTACAGAATCCTCGCCGCGCGGCATTTGAAGCCGAATACCAAACGAGGGAGTCAGCTCCCTCAAGCTCAAAGGTTGCGCGCCTCGCCGCTGTCGCGGCCATGAGGTGGCCCGTCATGCGGCGGCATTGTTCGCAGTGGCACACGACAATCGGCCGCAGCGGCCCGTCTACCCGGTATCGAACCGCGCCGCACATGCATCGACCGGTTCTGATGGATCTCGTTACGTTCTCGGCCATATTCCTGATGAAGTAGGGATTCAGATCAGACGTTCGAGTCGGGAAACGCCGCCTTGCGTTTCGCCATGTACTCGAGCAGTGCCTCGTCGATCGCGGGATCCATCGGCGGCAGAACATATTCCGCGAGCTGCTTCTTCCACATGGTATTCGCGCGCTTCGCCATGTCGGTAGAGCCCTCGGCCAGCCATTGCTCGTAGCTGTTATTGTCCGCGAGCGGCGAGCGATAGAACGCATTCTCGAAATTGGCCTGGGTGTGGGCGCAGCCTAAGAAATGCTTGCCAGGTCCGACTTCCCGCATGGCATCCAGCGCCTGACCGTTTTCCGACAAGTCCACGCCGGCGAGCAGCGTATGCATCATGCCGGCCTGGTCCGCGTCCATGACGAACTTCTCATAGCCCATCGCCAGGCCGCCTTCCAGCCAACCGGCCGTGTGCAGCACGAAATTGACGCCCGCAAGACAGGTCGGCACCAAGGTGTTCGCCGACTCGAACGCCGCTTGAGCATCCGGAATCTTCGATGCGCAGAGGCTGCCTCCGGAACGAAACGGTATACCCAGGCGCCGCGCCAGCGCGGCCATTGCGTACAGCACCAATGCCGGTTCCGGCGTTCCGAAGGTCGGCGCGCCCGATTGCATCGAGATCGACGACGCAAAACTTCCCAGCACCACCGGCGCACCTGGATTGACCAATTGCACGAATGCAAGTCCCGCCAGCGCTTCGGCCAGAGTTTGTGCGACGGTGCCTGCCACCGTGACCGGCGACATCGCGCCGGCCAGAATGAAAGGGGTGATGATCAACCCCTGATTGGCGCGTGCGTAGACCTTGGCGGCGCCGAGCATGGTCGCGTCGTAGGTCATCGGCGAGTTGACGTTGATCAGATTGATGATCGTCGTTTTCGGACGACCGGTCAGCGGATCGATCAGTTCGCCGCCGAACACGATGTTCGCCATGGCGACGGAATCGGCGGCGCGCTCGGGCGCCGTCACGGAGCCCATGAATGCCTTGTCGCTGTACTTCAGGTGGCTGTACACCATATCGAGGTGCCGCTTATTGACCGGCAGGTCTACCGGCTCGCAAATGGTGCCGCCCGAGTGGTGCAGGGAGGTAGACAAATAAGCGAGCTTGACGAAATTGCGGAAGTCTTCGATGTGCGCATACCGCCGGCCTTCGTCGAGATTGCGTACGAACGGCGAGCCGTAAGCCGGAGCGAACACGGTGTTCTTGCCGCCGATCACCACGCTGCGCGCCGGGTTGCGCGCATGCTGGGTGAACGCGCGCGGTGCGGTGCGTTGCACCAGCGCGCGGCACATGCCGCGGGCGAAATGCACCCGCTCGCCCTGCACGTCGGCCCCGGCGGCCTTCCAGATCTCGAGCGCCTCGGGGTCGTCGCGAAAATCGATGCCGATCTCCTCGAGAATGGTATCGGCGTTGCGCTCCATGGTCACGAGGCCTTCCTCGTCCAAGACCTCGTAGTATGGAATCTTGCGCGTAATGTAGGGGATCGACGCCGATGCGCGGGCGGTCCGGGCAGCTCGCTTCGCATCACGGCCGCTGGGACGTCGCGCCGCGTGACTGGTTGGTGTGTTCTGTTCGTCCATCGTCACTCTCCCCGATCTGTTTGAAGGTCCGATGCCGGCGTCGCGGCACAACGGTTTATCGGATTAATGCTTTGAATATGGCACTTTGGGGCGCACACCGTCACCGCGCAGGCCTGCGCACTCATGTGCCGTAAAACTCCATTGCGACCTCGCGCAGTAATCCGGTTACATACCCGGCGAACGAGCGCCACACCTCGACGCGAAACTCATCTTCCTGGGTTCGCCACAGCACGATGTCGGCTTTTGCGAACACCGTACGGGTGCACATCCCTACAGGGAACTCACTCAAATCCAGATCAAGGGGACAGCCTCCGCTCAAAATGGTCGCCGCGTGGGGACCGCTCACCTTGAGTGCAAATTGCCGGTGACTGATATCGACCAGGGCATGGGGTATGTCGGCGAGGGCGAGTTCAAGTGCGCCTGCGGCTTCAGCGGCCTGGGACTCAAGGGTGGCAACCTGCCCATCGAGGCCATCCAACAGCAAGTATTCATCCGGGCCGAGCCACAGCGTTGCGCGCGCACCCTTCAATGTGGCCCGACAGGATTGCTCGGCAAAGGCGACTCCCCAGACCGAAGCCGCCGCCGATCGTGCGCCCAAGTGCCCATGCAAAATAAATCGCATTGCCGGCGGTAATGCGCCTATCCAGTCCTTCTGCGGCACCTGCGGTAGGTTGCGTGTCGCGACTTCAGGCATTGATGCGCGCTCCGGCGGGATCGTAGAAAACCGGCGACGTGACTTCGACTTCAAGATCGCCCTGAGGCATGGGCACAAATAGGGTCTGACCGAGGCGGGCCCGGCCGCCCGCGATCAACGCCAGCGCAATCGAATGGCCCAGCACGCTGCTGGCATAAGATGAGGTGACGTAGCCGAGCAAATCCATGGGTGGCTTCTGGCCTGACTTTGCGGCCACCTGCGATCCTTCCTCGAGCGAGACGCCCGGATCCTTCGTGCGCAGTCCGACCAGCTGCTTGCGATCCGTAGACCTCATGGAGGCGCGCTCGAGAGAGCGCTTGCCGACGAAGTCCGCTTTACTTTTGCCGATCGCCCAACTTAAGCCCGCATCGTCCGGGGTCACGGTGCCGTCGGTGTCCTGCCCGACGATGATATAGCCCTTCTCCGCGCGCAGCACGTGCATGGTCTCGGTGCCGTACTCGGTGATGCCGTGTGCCTGGCCTGCGGCATGGACCGCCTCCCACACGCTCAGGCCGAAGTCTGCCGGCACGTTGATTTCGAACCCCAATTCACCCGTGAAGCTGACCCGGAACAACAGCATCGGCACGCCGCAAATACGTCCGCGGCCCACGCTCATGTGGGGCCATGCCGCGGCACTGATGTCGAGCCCCTCAACCAGACCCTCGAGCACCTGTCGCGAATTCGGGCCCTGCACGGCGATGACGGCCCATTGTTCTGTGGTCGAGGTGAGCCATACTTTCAGTTCCGGCCATTCGGTCTGACGATAATCCTCCATCAATGCGAGAACGCGCGGCGCGCCGCCGGTGGTGGTGGTCACATGGAATCGATCCGTGCGGATACGCGCCACCACGCCGTCGTCATAAATGAAGCCGTCTTCGCGCAGCAGTATCCCGTAACGCGAGCGGCCAACCGCCAAATTGGACCAATTGTTGATGTACAAACGGTTCATGAATTCGGCCGCATCGGGGCCGACGACTTCGATCTTGCCGAGAGTCGAGGCATCGAAAATTCCGCAGGCGCTGCGTACCGCGCGGCATTCACGGGCGACCGCGCCCTGCATGTCTTCGCCGCCGCGCGGAAAATAGCGGGCTCGCTTCCATAAACCCACGTTCTCGAACACGGCGGCCTTAGCCTGTGCCCAGGGGTGGATTGGCGTGATGCGCACCGGGTCGAATAAATCACCGCGTGAGGTACCGGCAAAACTGCCGAAGCTGACCGGCGTGTAGGGCATGCGAAACGTGGTCAAACCGACTTGAGGGATGGCGATGCCGAGGTTTTCTGCCACGATCGCCATCGCATTGAGATTCGAGGTCTTGCCCTGATCGGTGGCCATACCGGTTGTGGTATAGCGTTTGACATGTTCGATCGATTGAAAGCCTTCGCGGGTGGCCAGAGCAAGGTCACGCGTGGTGACATCGTGCTGCCAGTCCACGAAAGACTTCCCGCCGCTGGTGGGACTGGTTTGCGGTAGCGCACCCAAGTAGGCGCTGCTGCGGCGGTTCAAGGCGTCGACTTCAAAGCGACGCTGTGCATGATTGGGTTCCGGGGCGGAGGCGGCGCCGGCTCTCGCACCATCCGCCAGCACTTCGGCCAGGCGGTAGATGCCGCGGCAGGCGCCGGCGGATTGTGCGCACTCTGCAGACGATCCCGGAACGAAGGCTTGCAAGTCGTCGTTCCATTGCAGCTTGCCGCGCGATTGCGAAAACAAATGCACGCTCGGGGTATATCCGCCCGCCATCAATACCGCGTCGCAGCGGATGTTCTGTGCTGCCTGCACTTTCCCGCTCTGTACACGGGCGAGGGTGATGCCGCTGACGCGCAAATCGCCTTCGGTGCCGAGGACGGTAGAGCCGGGACGAACATCCATTCCGGCGCGGCGTGCAGCGTCGGGGAGGGCGCCGGCAACCTCGGAGCGCAGGTCCGCGATGGCAGCGATGAGGACCCCCGCGGCATGCAGATCGAGTGCGGCTTGGTAGGCTTCATCGCCCGACGTCACGAGCACTACGCGCCTCCCCACGCACACACCGTATCGATTGAGATAAGTATGAGCAGCCCCGGCCAGCAAAATACCGGGGCGATCATTGCCGGGAAACACCAACGGGCGTTCGATCGCACCCGTGGCGAGCACCACCGCCCGCGCACGAACCTGCCACAGTCGCTCGCGCGGTTGATTCACGGGCGCGATGGCCAGATGATCGGCAAGTCGTTGATTGAGGCCGATGAGATTGTGCGGGAAATAGCCAAACGCGGTGGTACGCGGCAACAAGGTCACGCGGCTGTTTTGCGCCAGCAACGCGACGCTGCTCTGCACCCAGGCCCGCGTTTCTTGACCATCGATCATGGCGTTGGTGTCCGTGAGCAAGCTGCCGCCAAACTCGTTGGTCTCATCGCATAACATGACACGGGCGCCGCTCTCGGCCGCGCTCAAGGCCGCCGCAATGCCTGCGGGACCTGCCCCAACGATCAGTACGTCGCAGTGCGCATAGCGCTGCGCGTATCGGTCGGGATCTGCATGAACGGGCGCGCGGCCCAAGCCTGCGGCGCGACGTATCATAGGTTCATACAGTGATTTCCACGCTTTGCGCGGCCACATGAAGGTTTTGTAGTAGAAGCCGGCCGGGAAAAACGCCGACAGCACATCGTTGATGCGCCCGAAGTCTCGTTGCAAACTGGGCCACCGATTTTGGCTCTCAGCGATCAAGCCGTCGTATAACTCCACCTGGGTCGCGCGCAGATTGGGCGTAACCCGCGCCGCATCCCGCGTCACCGTCACCAGGCCGTTCGGCTCTTCAGACCCGGCGGCCAAGAGTCCGCGCGGCCGATGGTACTTGAAGGAGCGGCCGACCAGATGCACGCCGTTGCCGAGCAATGCCGATGCCAGGGTATCGCCGGCGAAACCCTCATAGGATCGGCCGTCGAATTTGAAAGTAAGGCGTTGCGTTCGATCGATGCGACCGCCGCCCGGTGTGCGAAGGCCGGCGATCATGTTTTACGCTCGGTCGCGGAGGTCGCATGCGTCGCGGAGGTCGCATGCGTCGCGGAGGTCGCGTGCGTCGCAGGGTCCGCGGGGGTCGCGGGGGTCGCGGGCCGGGGCTCGCCGGTCTTGTAGAACGCCAGGAAGTGGTCGCTGGTCGTGTCGCGCAGCGCATTGAAAAAGAGCCCGCATCCGCGTGCGTGACGCCAGCGTTCGGCGTACACACCTTTGGTGTTGCTGCGCATGTATAAAAATTCTGCCCACGCTTGATCATCGAGTTGTGACGGCTGGGTGGGCCGTGCGAGGTGCGCTTGTCCGCCGTAGGTGAATTCGATTTCCGGGCGTTTACCGCAGTAGGGACAGACAATGAGCAGCACAGCGCGACGCTCAGTGAGCCACGGCGGCTGCCGCGGCCTCGTCGATCAGGTAACCGTCGCGGAAACGCTCGATGGTGAACGGCGCATTGATCGGATGGGGTTCATCGCGGGCAATCGTCCAAGCAAATACATGCGCCGATCCCGGCGTCGCTTTGAATCCCCCGGTTCCCCATCCGCAGTTCACATACAGGCCGGGTACCGGCGTCTTGGCGATGATGGGCGATCGGTCCGGCGTCACGTCGACGATGCCGCCCCAATTGCGCATCATCCGCAAGCGGCGAAAGTTGGGAAATAATTCGCAGATCGCATCCAACGTGTGCGTGTTGATATGCAACGCGCCACGCTGGGTATACGAGGTGTAGGCATCGGTACCTGCGCCGATGACCAGTTCGCCCTTGTCCGATTGACTGATGTAAGCGTGAATGGTGTTGGACATGACGACGCACGGAAAGATGCGCTTGATGGGCTCGGAAACCAATGCCTGCAGCGGGTAGCTCTCCAAGGGTAGGTGCACGCCGGCCATGGCCATGATGACGCTGGTGTGACCGGCCGCGGATACACCCACCTTGCGCGAGTGAATCACGCCGCGCGAGGTTTCCACGCCCTCGACGGCGCCGCTCGTGTCGCGCCGAATGCCGGTTACCTCGCAATTCTCAATGATGTCGACGCCCAATGCATCGGCCGCGCGCGCATAGCCCCAGGCAACGGCATCGTGCCGCGCCGTGCCGCCGCGTCGCTGCAATGCCGCGCCCAATACCGGGTAGCGGATGTTGGCTTCTATATTGAGCGGCGGGCAGAATTCCTTGGCTTGGGCCGGCTCCAGCCATTCATTGTCGACGCCGCTACAACGATTCGCATGCACGTGGCGTTTGAATACCTGGACGTCGTGTACGGTGTGCGCCAGCATCATGACGCCGCGCGGGGAGAACATGACGTTGTAGTTGAGGGCCTGCGAGAGGTTCTCCCAAAGCTTCACCGAATGATCATAGAGCGCCGCGCTTTCACTGAATAAATAGTTCGAGCGGATAATGGTGGTATTGCGTCCGGTGTTGCCGCCGCCGATCCAGCCCTTTTCCAGCACCGCGATACTGGTCAATCCATGTTCCTTGGCCAGATAGTATGCGGCGCCCAGACCATGGCCGCCGCCGCCGACGATGATGGCGTCGTAGCGTGCCCTCGGCTCCGGCTTGCGCCACTGTTTCTGCCAGCCGGTGTGATGCGACAATCCGCGCCAGAGGAGCGAAAGCCCGGAGAATGATTGTCTGCTCATGGATGGCGCAGCCTCGAGTCTAGGCTCTGAGGTCCTTGTTCTCCGGATCATACGGCGAATCGACCAGAACGGTGGCCCGCTTGCGCTCACCGAGGATCTCAATTTCGATGTCGCTGCCCACGGCGGCAAATTCCGGTTTGATATATCCCAGGCCGAGGCTCTTGCGCAGCGCGTGGCCGTAATAACCTGCGGTCGCGCGACCAATGATGTTGTTCTTCAGATCGAACAGCGGTTCATTGCCGAGAGCGTCGGCATCCTTGACGCCATGAACCTCGAAGGTGATGAAACGATGCGGTACGCCCACCGCCAGTTGCTTCTCAAGCGCTTCTTTGCCGATGAAAGTACCCTTGTTCAGACGTACGAAGCGGTCCAGACCCGCTTCGTAGGGCGTGTAGTCGGGGGTCAGATCGCTACCCCACATTCGATAGGACTTCTCCAGCCGCAAAGACTCCATGGCGCGCATGCCGGCCATGCCGATGTTGAATTCTTTGCCGGCGCTGAAAAGCGCATCGAACAAATGATGCGCGTACTCGATGGGGAAATGCAGCTCCCAGCCTAAGGCGCCGACAAAGTTTACGCGCAGCAGATACACCCCGGTGGCCAGACCGACCTCGGCCACCTGCCCCGTGAGCCACGGGAACGCCGCGTTGTCCAGCGGCGTATCGACCAGCCTCGCCAACACATCGCGTGCGCGCGGTCCGGCGAGCACAAAAACGCCCCGGTTCATGGTGACGTTTTGCAAGCTGACACTGCCGTCGCGCGGCAGCGTTTGCTGCAGGTAGTCGCTATCGTAGCGCTCGGCTGCGCCGGCACTGACCAGGTAAAAGTGTTGTTCGGCGATTTTCGTGATGGTGAATTCGGAGCGGATACCGCCGCGGCGGGTCAGTGCGTGGCACAGGGAAATTCGGCCGATTTTTGCCGGCACCTTGTTCGCAACCAATCCGTCGAGCCAGTTTTCCGCGCCGGGACCGGTCACCTCGTGCTTGGTGAAGGGCGTCAGATCGATGACCCCCACATGCTGCCGCAGCCGCAGAGCCTCGTTACCGACATGCTCGAAGTAATTCGAGCGCCGAAAGCTCCAGGTGTCTTTGGCCGGCACGCCCGCAGGTGCGAACCAATTGGCGCGTTCCCAACCATAGCGCTGACCGAACACGGCACCCATGCGCGCCAGCTTGTCATACACCGGACTGGTCTTCGCGGGACGCGCATCGGCGCGCTCTTCATCGGGAAAATGAATCACGAAAACGTTGCGATAGGTTTCCTCGTTCTTTTGAACGACATACCGCTTGCTCGTGTACGGACCATAGCGACGCGGATCCACGCCCAGCATGTCGATGCCCGGTTCGCCTTCGACTATCCACTCAGCCAATTGCCAGCCGGAACCGCCCGCTGCAGTGATGCCAAAACTGTGTCCTTCATTCAGCCACAGATTGCGGACGCCCCATGCGGGCCCGATCAGAGGACTACCGTCCGGCGTATAAGCGATTGGTCCATTGACGATATCCTTGATGCCGCAGTTGGCGAGCGACGGCACGCGCCGCTGCGCGGCCTCGACGTGCGGCAGCAGGCGATCGAGGTCGCCTTCGAACAAGCTCTTGCCGAACCAGTCGGGTACGCCATCGGCGAATCGTGCCGGCGCACCGGCCTCATAAGGACCCAGGATCCAACCCATGCGCTCCTCGCGCAGATAATAGGACTGATCCGATTCACGCAGTACCGCAAGTTCGCGGCCACCCGCCTGGCGATAGGCTTTGAGTTCCGGCGACTCGTCATAAACGATGTATTGATGTTCGACCGGAATGCTGGGCACATTCAGGCCGAACATGCGGCCGGTCTGCCGCGCATAGTTGCCCGTGGCGCACACGACATGCTCGGCGACGATGTCGCCCTTGCTGGTCGTCAGATGCCACTCTCCCGAGGGCGTACGCTTCACCGCGGTGACTTCGGTCTGCTCATTGATCTCCGCGCCGCGGGCGCGTGCTCCCTTGCGCAGCGCCATGGTGAGATCCGCCGGCGCGATATGGCCGTCATCGGGATGATAGAGGGCGCCGACGATTTTCGACATTGCGGCGCCGTCGCCGAGCTCGATGAGGGGCCACAGTTCCCGCACTTGCTCAGGTCCAATCACCTGGAAGGGCACACCGATGGTGTTCGCCGTACCGCAATACTTCTGGTACTCATCCATGCGCTCGCTGCAGGTGGCAAGGCGCAAATTCCCGGTGACGTGAAAACTGACGTCTTGCCCGGTTTCTGCCGGCAATCGTTTGTACAGGTCCACCGAGTATTTGTGCAGCTGTCCTACGGTGTAGCTCATGTTGAACAGAGGCAGCAAACCGGCTGCATGCCATGTGGATCCCGCCGTGAGTTCGGAGCGTTCCAGCAGCACCGCGTCAGTCCAGCCCTTCAGCGCCAAATGGTATAGCGTGCTGACGCCTACCACGCCGCCGCCTATTACCACGACGCGGGCATGAGTCTTCATGTCGTCGATCTCCCCACGCAAATGCGTTCCGCAGTGTAACCAGGGCACCGCTGAACAAGACGCCAATTGCGACAATCCCTTATGGAAATGCGACAGGCCGATCCTGCTCCGGAAACACGGGAAGTGCGGCGCAACGGCGGTGATATGTCTAAAAGGCGACAAAACGTGTCGGAAACCGACGAGACAGTGGCATAATGTCCACCACAAAAGCTCGTCATGGTTGCCCTTCGGAGGCTCCTTGGAATCGCCAGCCTTGTTGCGCAAATGCAAGTACGCATTTCTGACGTTGCCGAATTACTCGTTGATCGCGGTGGCCAACGCGCTCGAGCCGCTGCGCATGGCAAATCGATTGGTCGGCAAAGAGATCTACCAATGGTCCGTCGTCAGCATGGACGGGCTGGCGGCGGATGCCAGCAGCGCGCTGAACCTCTCCCCGACCGGAGCGCTCGACAAGTTGGGAGCGGTCGATATTTTGTTCGTCTGCGGCGGTGTCAATGTTCGCGAAGCGGTATCGCCGTCGCTGCTGACCGCGCTTCGGCGGCTGGCCGACCGGCGGGTGCCGCTGGGGGCCCTGTGCACGGGAGGCTACGCGCTGGCACGTGCAGGATTACTCGATGATTTCTCCGCGACCATTCATTGGGAGAATCTATCCGCTCTTCGAGAAGAGTTTCCCAGGGTTCGAATCAGCGATCAGTTGTTCACCATCGACCGTGATCGCTTCACTTGCTCCGGCGGTACGGCACCCTTGGACCTAATGCTGAACCTCATCCGGCTGAAATTGGGGCCGCGGATATCGCAGTTGGTCTCCGAGCAATTCATCGTCGATCGAGTCCGCAACGACACGGATCGCCAATACATTCCGTTGCGGGCGCAGATTGGCGTGTCGCATCGTGGGTTGATTCGAGTCGCGCAACTCATGGAGGAGAATATCGAGAAGCCGCTGTCGCTCGAGAAAATTGCCAAGTCCACGGGCCTGTCGCGCCGTCAAATCGAGCGCTTGTTCAAGCGGGATTTGAACTGCGTACCGAAGCGTTACTACCTCGAAATGCGCTTGCGCCGCGCGCGGGAATTGTTGCTGCAAACGGCCATGCCGATCATGGATATCACCACAGCCTGCGGATTTCAGTCGCCGCCGCATTTCTCGAAGTGCTACCGCAGTCAATTTGGCTACCCGCCGAGCGCCGAGCGCAAATTGGGCGAGAGCCGCGCGTGATCGATGAGGCGAAGAAGAAAGGCTAAGCGCCGGCCAATCCAATGAATCCCGTCGTCACGAACGCCCACCCAGTTGGATATCCAGATCGTCGATCACGGGCGTGTTACCGGCAGCCTTCTTCGCAATGCGTAACGCATCTCGCAGCTCCCAACCGCTGAAGACGAACCCTCGCAACACGACGGAGCCCTTTTCGACCGACACCGTGACATGTTTGTCGTAGAAATACGGATCGGCATGCAACGCAGTCTTTACGCGATTCCCTAGGTCCTCGTCCCCCGGCTGGGCAGCGAAGTGGCTGATCGCCGGTACGGCCGCATTCGGCACGGCGGCATTCTGCGCGTCAGCCCGTGTGGCGATGGCGCCCAATCCTAAGACTACAGGCACGATATATCCACCAATGATCAAATTGCGCTTCTTCGATGAAATCTTCATAGCTCGCTCCTACGTTTTCATGGTGCGGCAACCTTGATCTGCCAAGCTGCCACCTCAGATCACGCGCGTTATTTCGTAACCGACACCAAGTTTTGGACCTTCACCACGTCCTGAGCTTGATAGGCAACTGATTCGGCGATATTCCGTTGCAACCCTGTGCTGACCATGCCGTTCAGATACACGACATTATCCTGTGTCCGTACAGCGATTGGCCCCAATTCTGGATGTTGATCGAGCTGCGTTTGTACATTCGCGGTGATTTTCGCGTCGCCGGGACCATATGTCGCACATCCGGAAAGAACGCCTACCAGGATAAGGGCGCCGGTCATGGCGTAAAGGGATTTTGGCGTGTTCATCTTCGATTTCCTTCGTACTCGCTTAGTGGTTAATCGATTGTCGATGGTTCATATGTTGCATGGCATTCGTTTCCCTTGCGTTACCTCAGGGACCTTATTGGTTACCAATGCAATTTGACGTAAAGAAACGCACAACATGGCCATCGAAGGGTCCTGTCAGAGCGTTGGAGTCAATATCGTTGTTGCCCCCATGAGCTCGCTGCACCAGCATGTCAGCCGACCTTGGGTTGTTCCCGACGCCATTGGTATGGCGTGCTGCCCACGACGTTTTTGAAAACCGTCGTGAAATGCGCCTGCGTTTGGAATCCGACACTTAGAGCGATATCGACGAGCGGGTCCGATGTTGCCGCCAACAGCTGTTGAGCACGCTCGATGCGTTTGCGCAAAACAAAATCGTGCGGCCGGAAACCGGTCGTCGTTCGGAACTGCTTGGCAAAATACATTCGACTCAGGCCGGCCGTCGCCGCAAGATTCGCCAACGTGATGGGCTTGCCGATATTCGTCTCGATATACCTCAGGACTTGCATCAGTCGCCACTTTGGCAAAGCCGCCACGGCCCGTTTCTTTCTCGTCGCGGGAACGGAAGGCACCAAAGTCTCGACAAGACTCGCCATAACCGCAAGGCGCACGGCGTTCTCGGCGCTGCTGTCGAGCCTTCGTATATCGATTCCTGCGTTACGAAGCACTTTCGACAGTTGATCCACTGTCATCGAGCGGTCCCGCAATTTATCGTGACGAGACCCATTCGCCTGTAGTTCGGTTCCCGCGAGTGAGTCGATTGTTGAAGACAATTGCAGCGACATTGTGTCCAGTTTCGTGCTGTTGGTGATGGGTGCTCGGATGGGCGCTTGGGTGGAGGGTTGGCTAACTGAAATTTCGGCGATAGGCGCTCGGGGTCAGGCCGGTGACCCTGCGAAACGCCGTGCAGAAAGCGCTCGTGTCGTTGTATCCGACGGTAAGACTGACATCGGTGACCGACGCGGCGCGTTTTGCCAGTAATGTCTTGGCGCGTTCGATGCGCTGACCCAACTGATAGCGTTGGGGCGGCATGCCCAGGGACTGACGGAAGGCGCGGCAGAAATAGCAGGCGCTCAGACCGGCCAGCCGCGCCAGGGATTCAAGTGATATGGGCTCGGCAAGATGCTCCTCGATATAAGCGACCGCCTTTCGCCGTTGCCATGCGGCGAGACCACCGTTGGGTTGCGCTTCCGCGCGATTGCCTCCCGTATTGATTCGCACCAACTCATGTGCCAACACGACCCACAGAGCTTCGAGGTAATGTCGATGATCTGATCCGCCGCTCTCGATCAAGGTCGCCAGCTTCAACGCCGTCTGCATCAATGCGTTGTCCTCGAAGAATATCCGTGGCGCCAGTGACGATCTCGAGTAACCAAGCTCGGGACTGATTGCAAGTTGCGTGGGATCGAAATAAAAGAACACGACGCGCGAGAGAGTGCGCGGCTCATGCCAGTCATGGTATTGATGGCCGGCCGGCACAAACACCAGTTTTCGGCTGCAATCCTGCAGTCTCGATTTCGGCAGGCCCTCGACTACCGTGCAGCCATCTTGACGTACGCCGCGTTCATGTACGACCAACATGTGCAGGGGCGAACAATAGCGGTAGTCGATTCTTCCGCGCCGGTTGTCCTGGACGATCTCGACTGCCATGCCGGGCGCGCTCGCGGTTCGGCGGCTGACGGCGTCGGGCGGCGAAACTTGCACGACCCAATCGGCGCCGCGGCTCGCGTTTTGATGATGGAGTTCGCGCCGCCCAGTGCGATCGGCTGGTTCGAATGCAGTCGGTACGATCGATTGGCGCAGTGCGTAGCTGCTCGGCTCGAAGGCCGTAGCACGTTCCCCGCGCACTGAGTCGGACATAGATTTCATCCTTCCCTAACTCGATCCTGAAAATGCTGCGTCTCGAAGTGTCAAGCATCGTCACTTCGATGGCAGACTAGTTCGAGCGGGGTGGGAAGTCGATTCTACTAAGGTTGGTGCGCGCATCCATTGGTTGTAGGACCCTATACAAAGATTCAGCAGTGCGCGCACGCGGCCGCAACGTGGTCGGCAACTCCGGCAAGACGCTCACCGATTGGACTCATCTCCTGCGGCCAATGCTGCTTCGACGCATCTGATCAAAGTGGGTGCGTCGAATGGCTTGGAGATGAAGCAAACTGCGCCGTCCTGCAACGCCCGCAGGCGCGCAGACTCCTCGGGAAACGCGGTGATGAAGATGAACGGCGTGCTGCGGCCCTGGTTGCGGAAGACGGTTTGCAGTTCGACACCGCTCATGTCCGGCATTCGCACGTCTGTGATCACGCATGACGCTTCATCTATTTGGCGTGACCTCAAGAACTCCGCCGCTGACGCAAATGTACTCACTGAGTAGCCGCGCGCCCTGAGGAGACTATCAGTCGCTACGCGGATGGACGCATCGTCATCTACGACTGAGATCAGTGGGCTTCTACGCAAGAGCGGTTCGTCCCTGGGGCAGCCTTACTGGAGCGTGGCACCAATATATCGTGCGCCGCGATGGAGCTTCTAAGAAGTTATACCTAGGTTTAGCTGCGCTTCGGCTTGTCGCGACGAATTCCCAGAGTGTCGGCGATTCGCGCCAGATCGGCCAGCGACCTGGTCCGCATTTTTCGCATTACATGGCTTCGATGCACCTTCACGGTGATCTCGCTGACGCCCAGTTCCTCGGCAATGAGCTTGTTCATCATGCCGGCAGTGACGAGGGCCAACACCTCGCGCTCGCGGGCAGTCAGCGACTCGTACAACAATCGCAGGTCCGAAACGGTCTTCTCGCGCACCCGTCTTTTTCGATCCACATCGAGCGCTTGCGTCACGGCGTGGAGCATTTCCTGATGACGGAACGGCTTGGTCAGGAAGTCGACGGCGCCGGCCTTCATGGCCTGCACGGACATCGGTATATCACCATGACCCGTCATGAAGATAATCGGGATGTGAATACCTGATTTGGCCATTTCGACCTGAAAGTCAAGGCCACTTATCCCCGGCAACCTGATATCGAGCACCAAGCAGCTGGGGGCATTCGGAAGCCTACCCTGAAGCAATTCGGGGGCCGACGCGAACACCTTGACCCGCAAACCAACCGACTGGAAAAGGCTGGAAAGCGATTCGCGGATGGCCATGTCATCATCAACGACAAGAACGACAGGTTCTTCGCCTCCTGCAACGCCGCTCGGCGGTGTCGGCAGTGTGGTCACGGTGCAACCGTTTGATGCGATAGCGACATACCCATCCCAAGAGTCGAACAGCCGCTCCGCACTTCTGCGGAGATCCCGCCGCGGTCCGTCGCCGTGATCCGCACCCCCCCGTATCCATCATACTCCGATCGGATCAGCTCACTAATCAATGCAGATCAATGCGAGTCAAGCGCTCGCAAGCGCCTTTGACTCCGCCGGCGCTACGCTCGGGCAAATGAATGCGATTGTCCTCATAGCCCTGAAGCGGCCTTACACGTTCGTCGTTCTGGCGATCCTGATCCTCATTTTCGGCGGCCGCGCCGCGCTGAGCACGCCGACGGACATTTTCCCGAACATAGGGATACCCGTGGTCGCGGCCGTCTGGACCTATAATGGTCTGACCCCCGAGGACATGTCGGGACGGGTCGTTTACTACTACGAGCGCTCGCTGACGACGACAGTCAGCAACATCGAGCATATCGACAGCGAGTCACTGTACGGCCGCGGAATCGTCAAGATCTATTTTCAGCCTGGCACCGACGTGGCGGCGGCCCAGGCCCAAGTCACTGCGATCTCGCAAACCGTGCTGAAGCAGCTGCCGGCGGGGATCACACCGCCGCTGGTGCTGTCCTACAACGCATCGTCGGTGTCCGTTCTGGCCCTGCAGATCTCGTCGGACCAGCTGACCGGATCGCAGTTGTACGACATGGCCTCCAACCTGATCCGGCCGATGCTGATTTCGGTGCCGGGCGTGGCGGTGCCCGCACCCTACGGCGGGACGTTCAGCTACGTCCAGGTGGATCTCGACCAGCAGAAGCTGCTCGCGTACGGCCTGTCGGCGCAGGATGTATCACACGCTCTGGCACAGCAGAACATCGTGCTGCCGGCGGGTGACCAGAAGATTGGGGCGCTCGATTTCCTGGTCGTGACCAACGCCTCGCCGGTGAATGTGGATTCGTTCAACGCACTGCCAATCAAGCAGGCAGGCCTCGCGGTGGTAACCGTGGGCGACGTCGCCCATGTGTACTTAGGCGGTCCGCCGCAGACCAACTCCGTACTGGTGGGCGGGCACCAGGCCGTGCTGCTGGAAGTGCTCAAAGCCGGAAATGCCTCGACGCTCGCAGTGGTCGCGGGTGTCAAAGCAAAAATACCGCAGATTCTGCGGACCTTGCCGGCCGGCGTGAAGATAACGGCGCTCAACGATGCCTCGACCTTCGTGCGCGCTTCGGTGAAGGACGTCGTGCAAGAAATGGTGATAGCGGCCGTGTTGACCGGCCTGGTCGTCCTGCTGTTCTTGGGCTCCGGACGCTCGACCTTGATCGTCGGTACTACCATCCCGCTCTCGATCCTCTGCTCCATCATGGGGCTCGCCTGGGCCGGGCAGACCATCAATGTCATGACCTTGGGCGGCCTTGCGCTTGCGGTCGGCATTCTGGTGGATGACGCGACGGTGATGATCGAGAACATCGATGCGCACCTGGCGACCGGCTTGGAGCTGAAGGCGGCGATCATCGAAGCGGCGAACCAGATCGTGATTCCCACCTTTGTCTCGACCTTGTGCATCTGCATCGTTTGGCTGCCGCTGTTCCAGTTATCGGGCGTCGCCGGCTATCTGTTCCTGCCCCTGGCCGAAGCCATCGTCTTCGCAATGCTCGCCTCCTTCATCCTCTCGCGCACGCTGGTGCCGACGCTGGCCGCCTATCTGCTGCCTGCGCAGGTCGAGGCGCGCAAGGCGGGCGGGGAGCCGCGCAGCCGCTTCGGCCGTTTCCAAGCGGCGTTCGAGCAACGCTTCGATCGGTTTCGCGACAGCTACAAAGAGCTGCTGGCCAAGGTGGTTGCGCGGCGCGGCCGATTCGTTGTCGGGTTCCTGGCGGTAGCACTCGTCTCGGTGAGCCTGCTGGCGCCCTGGCTGGGGCGCGATTTCTTCCCGGGTATCAAGTCCGGCGAGATCGACATGCATTTCCGCGCACCGATCGGGCTGCGCCTCGAAGAGGCCGGCAAGGTCGCGTCGCTGGTGGACGTTGCCATCGGCACGTTGCTGCCGGGTCAGGTCACCAATGTCATCGACAATTGCGGCCTGCCGACCAGCGGCATCAACCAGGCCTACAGCGCGAGCGCCACGATCGGTCCGCAAGACTGCGACGTCACCATCAGCCTCAACGACCAGGCATCGCCGGTCGATGAGTACCGCGCGATTCTGCGCGATAAACTGCCGAAGCTGTTCCCCGGCACGAGCTTCACCTTTCCGGCCGGTGATATTACGGCGAAGATTCTGAACTTTGGCCTGCCGGCACCACTCGATGTGCAAATCATCGGGCGCGATATGACAGCGAACATGGCGTACGCGCAGCGAGTAGTCGCCGAGATGCGCCGCATCCCGGGCATCGCCGACGCGACGATCGAACAGACACTGGCGCAGCCGACATTACTGGTCTCCTCGCATCGCGCCTTCGCGCTCGGCGCGGGCCTGACCGAATCCGACATCGCCGACAACGCGCTCGCCACGTTGTCCGGATCCGGACAAACCTCGCCAACCTACTGGCTCGACTATAAGACGGGTGTTTCGCACCTGGTGAACTTGCAAACACCGCAGACGCAGCTGACCTCGATGAGCGATCTTGAAATGATCCCCATCGACAAGGGCGACGGCGACCCCAGCGGACAGGGTGTGCAAATCCTTGGAAGCTTGAGCCAGATCACGCAAGTCGGACGACCGCTCGAGGTCTCGCATCGCGACATCATGCCCGTGATCGACATTTACGCGAGCAACGCCGGACGCGATCTGGGCGCAGTGAGCGATGCGGTCGATGCGGTATTGCAGAGGATGAAAGGCGATGTACCGCACGGCGCGATCGTGCAAGTGCAGGGGCAGGGCGTGACGATGAAGGCGGCATATGCGCAGCTGTTGGCGGGACTCGCATTCTCGATCCTGCTCGTCTATCTCGTGATTGTCGTCAACTTTCAGTCGTGGCTCGATCCTTTCATCATCATCACGGCCCTGCCGGGCGCGCTGACCGGAATCGTCTGGTCGCTGTTCCTGACCGGTACCACGCTGTCCGTACCGGCGCTCACCGGCGCGATCATGTGCATGGGCACTGCGACCGCCAACTCGATCCTGGTGGTGGCCTTCGCCCGCGACGAGTTGGCTGCACATGGTGATCCGATCCGCGCCGCCGTGACGGCCGGGTACGCGCGCTTGCGGCCGGTGTTGATGACGGCACTCGCGATGGTGATCGGCATGCTGCCGATGTCGATGGCCAACACGCAAAATGCCCCCCTCGGACGTGCGGTGATCGGCGGGCTCTTGGTCGCGACATTCGCGACATTGATGTTTGTGCCGTGTGTCTTTGCCCTGCTGCACCGCAAGCGCTCAACTGCGGGAGAAGTGCCTTGAAGCGACGCACTTTGTTGACAATCGGGTTGCCGCCGGTGGTCATGGCGGCTTTGCTGCTGTATGGGATAGCGGCGCGCGAACGGGCGCTTGCGGCTCTGGCGCGCGTCTCGAATGAACAGGCGGTCGTTCCGGTTCAAATCATCAGCCCGCAGAGGGGGCCGGCCACGCGCCCGCTCGTGCTGCCGGGGACAGTGCGCGCCTGGTATGAGGCGCCCATCTTTGCGCAGGTCGCAGGCTACGTGCTGGGCTGGAACGCGGACTACGGAGCAACCGTCAAGGCGGGGCAGCTGCTGGCGACAATCGATGCGCCGAGCTTGGATGCTCAGTACGCAGCAGCAAAGGCGAATCTCAAGGTGGCGCAAGCGAACTATCAACTGGCGGTCTCCACCGCGGCGCGCTGGCAGGCGCTGGCGGGAACGCCGGCGGTCTCGAATCAAGAGGTGGAGGTGCAGACAGCCGGTGCGGCCGCGCGCAAGGCCGAGCTGGAAGTTTCGGCACAGGATGTCGCGCGCTACGCCGCGCTCGAGGCATTCAAACGCGTGGTGGCGCCATTCGACGGCGTCGTTACGGCGCGTCTGACCGATGTCGGCAACTATGTCAACGCAGCGGGAGGCGATGTGTCGGCCCGTGGTAGCTCGGCGGAACTCTTCACCGTCGCCGACGTGCATGAGATGCGGGTGTTCGTGTCGGTGCCGCAGGACTATGCGAGCTTGTTGACTCCAGAGACCACGGCGACGCTGCATCAGCCTTCGCAGCCGGGGAAATCCCTCGAGGCGAAATTCTTGACGACGGCACGGGCGTTCAACGCCAACACTCGCACGGCGGTGACTGAGCTGACGGTGGGCAATTCCAACCACGCACTATGGCCGGGTATGTACGTGGATGTCGTGTTCCAGGTGCCGACGGATCCTAAGGTGCTCACGATGCCCGAATCGGCTCTGATCTTTCGCGCGGACGGGGCGCAGGTGGCGATCGTCGACGCGCAGAACCGTGTCCATCTGCGCAACGTGACACTCGGACAAAATCTGGGACAAACGGTGCAGGTCACGAGCGGCCTATTGGCCGCCGACAAGCTCGTGAACAATCCGCCCGCAGGCCTGCTCGAGGGGCAGTCGGTCCAAGCCGTAACGCCGGCGGCGGGCTATGCGCTCGCGGCGCAAAAGACCAGCACGCCATGAAACGACATGTCGCGGCGCTGCTCGCATGGCTGGCTGTGGCGCTGCTCGCATCGCTCGCCTCGGCGTTGCTCGCGGGCTGCGATCTTGCGCCAGTCTATGATCCGCCGCATTTCATACTGCCGGAGTCCTATCAGGGCAGCGGTCCCTTCGGGGTCGCCCATCCGGACGAGGCCCTCTCGCCGCGCGGGGACTGGTGGGCACTGTTCGGCGATGCGCGACTGAATGAACTCGAGGACCAACTCGGGCGTGCGAACCCAACCCTCGCGGCAGCCGCGGATTCCTACGACCAGGCACGCAGCCTCGCCGCCGAGGCGCAATCGGCGCTCTCCCCGCAGGTGAGCGCGAACGCAGGCACCTCGTACAACAAGTCATCCGTGAATCGTCTCTTTCGCCTCCCGCATAGCACCGCGCCAGTTCGCGAGGCCTCGAACCAGTGGGGGCTGGCGGCATCATGGGAGCCGGATTTCTGGCATGCGCTACGCAACAGCGCGCACGCGCAGAAGCGCCTCGCGCAGGCCAGCGCCGCGGACCTGGCGACGGCGCGATTGAGTCTCCAGGCGGAGTTGGCCAGCGACTATGTCGCCCTGCGCGGACTCGACGCACAGCTCGAGGTACTGCGCCAGTCGATCGCCTCGTATCAGGCGGCGGTCGAGGTGGCGCGGCTGCGCACGCGCGGGCAGATCGCTTCCGGCCTCGATCTGGCGCGCGCTTTGAGCCAACTCGATTCTGCGCAGGCGCAAGAGACTGAGACCCGGCTGCAACGCGATGTGATGCAGCATGCCGTGGCGGTGCTGGCCGGTGCGATGCCGAGCACTTTCTCGATCACGCCGACTGCTGAGTTTCGGTTGACGCCACCGCAGCTACCGGCGGGCGTGCCTTCGGCGCTGCTGCAACGCCGACCCGACATCGCGAGCGCCGAACGTCAGATGGCGGCTGCGAACGCGGAAATCGGCGTGTCGCGCGCCGCGTTCTATCCCAATGTAACATTCAACCTCACGGGAGGCTTCCAGGATAGCGGATTCAATCTGCTGAGCCTGCCGAACAGCCTCTGGTCGGTCGGCGCGGCAGCCGCGCAGCCGCTGTTCGATGGAGGCCTGCGGCGGGCGCAGCTGCGGCACTCATGGGCGCAATACGCGCAGACGCGCGACAGCTATCGGGCTACCGTGCTGGCCGCCTTCCAGGAAGTGGAAGACGGACTGAGCCAGACCCAGCGTCTGGCAACCGAGGACACGCAAGAGCACGAGGCCGGCGATCAGGCCGCGCAGGCGTTGTCCATCTCGACGATGCTTTACAAAGACGGGCTCGACAATTATCTGAGCGTCTCGGTTGCGCAGGTGCAGGCGCTGGCTGCTCAGCTCGCCGAGGTCCAGATACGTATCCGCCAGATCCAGGCGGCCGTGTCGCTGATTCGTGCGTTGGGGGGCGGTTGGACGGTGCAAGCTCTGCCTGACGAAAGGCAGACCCTGGCGTTTTAGCGAGACACCGCTTCTGGGGTCAAGGGCAGCGTAAACTGGATGCTAGCGCCGTGAGGCAAATTGGGCACAGCCCAGATGCGCCCTCCGTGAAGTTCGATGATGGAGCGGCAGATTGATAGGCCCATGCCCATGCCGCTGGATTTAGTAGTGAAGAAAGTATTGAACAGCTGACCCGCATTATCAGCGGAAAAGCCAACCCCGCAGTCCGTCACCGTGACCCGCACTTGCTGTGCGCCATCTTGCTCCGATCGGATCACAAGCTCGCGCGGCCGATCAGTGATCGATTGCATCGCGTCGATGCCGTTGATCACCAGATTGACGATCACCTGCTGCAGCTGAACTTTATCAGCGAGAATGACCGGGAGCGCGCGCGCCTGCTCCATGCGCAGCGCCACCCGGGAACTTAGGATCTCATGCTGCACCAGGGTCAGCGCCTCGCTCAGGACGTCATTGAGACTGAGCAGCGCCATTTTCGTGTCGGCCTTTTTCGCGAGCGTACGGACTCGCCGAATGACCTCGCCGGCTCGAGTGCCGTCCCGGACGATTCTCTCGAGGGCGGCGTGCGCTTCCGTGAGATTGGGCTGTCGGTGATCGAGCCAGCTTAAGCACGCCTCGGCGTTGATGAGCACGGCGCCAAGCGGCTGATTGACCTCGTGCGCGATCGAGGCGGTCAGCTCGCCCAAGCTGGTTACGCGCATCACGTGCGCAAGGTAGGTCTGGGTTTTGTGCAGCTCATGCTCCGCCAGCCGGATTGAGGTGACATCCATCACCGAACCGACGAACTCGACCTCGCCCGCCTCGTCGCGGAAGGCGCGGGCCACGACGTGAACATGTTTGACCCTTTCATCCGGCATCCGCAACCGATACTCGTGGGCATAATCCTGTCCGTCGTTTGATGCGCGCTCAACGACCTGCCGGAAAGCAGCAATATCGTCCGGGTGAACTCGGCGCCGCACCAGTTCCAGCGTCGGAGTGATCGCCGGATCGTACTCGAAGATGCTGAAAGTCTCCTCCGTCCAGTACACTTTCCCGCTGGAGGGCGTCCAGGCGCAAGTGCCCGTATGACTGAGATTCTGGGCCTCGTTCAAATAAGCCTCGCTGCGCCGCAATTCCTCGTAAAGTTGAACGTTTTCCAGAGAAATGGCCGCCTGCGAGGCCAGCAACTTGAGCACCGCGAGCTTGGCCGACGTGAACACGCGCGGCGCCAGACTGTTCTCAAGATACAGTGCGCCGACGAGTTTGCCCTGTTTGACCAGGGGAAGGCAGAGCACGGAGCGAGCGTACTTCTGACGGACGTATCCGTCCGCGGAGAATGGCATTTGGGACGAGGCATCGTCCAGGATCACGCTGTCCTGCGTGCGCACCGCGGTGTACAGCACGGACTCGCTAAGTTCGGCCGGCGTCACCGGCGAATTTCGCAGCGTCACCTCAATGTTGCTGCCGCCGGTCCTCGCCTCCGCTGCAATCCAGGGCTCGTCGGCCGTGACAAGAATGAGCAGGCCCCGCTCGGCGCCCGCATGCTCGAGCGAAATTCTCATGAGCGTCTCGATGAGCTTGCGCAGCTCGATCTCGCTCGACACCGCCTGCGAAGCCTTGACCACCGTCGCGACATCCAATTGTTCGACAGGTGTGCTGACCGTCGCACTCAGCGCAGACGGGGCCGCCTGCTCACCCAAACTTGGATGGCGTTCGTCGAGCTGCCGGACTTTGCCGAGCGCACCCCAGCGCAAGTAGCAGTCCCTGGCATTTCGCAGATAGCCATAAGCGATGCTCTCGACGCCGCGTGCGTCGTAGAATCCCGCAGCGAGCTCGTGTGCCAGGCCTTCGTTCTGCACGAAACCGTGCTCGCGAGCCGATTTTATCGCCTGCTCGTAAAGTCGCATGGCCTCGGCGTCCCGCCCGTCAAGGCGCGCGACCTCGGCCGACACCAGGGCGTATTTGTCGCCAAACGTCGGCGAACAATTCTCGGCCCACTCGCGCAACTGTTCTCGGTGTGCCGCCAGAAGATCGCGCCACCCGGCTTGTTCATCGACAGATGCGTTCTCATAGAGCGCCGCCAGCGTCAGCGCGGTGTAGTAGGAATAGTCGAGCAAGCAGATCTGCCCGCCTTCCCCACGAAGCAACGGTTTCGCCTCGCCCGCCGCCGCAAGGGCCTCGGCGTAGTCGCCCGACAGGAATCGCGCCTTCAGTTTGAGGATCCAATACAGGCAAATCATGGTGTTCATCCGGCCGCCCGTCAGCTGCGCCTCGAATGTCGCCTCGTCAAATTGCCCGTCGCTGAAGGTTGAGAACGTCCGCGTGCGATCTTGCATGGTCGCGATGAAACGTTGCTGGCTCACGATGAGGTCCGCAACGTCGCGAAACCTGGCTGTCCGCGCGAAGTCCAGCGCCGTCTCCGACTCGCGCCACACCGCGTCGAGCGGATCGTTGCGCAGCAGAAGAGCCGTGATGGATTGGTGCATGCTGTAGCAAGCGTAAGTCAGATCGCCTGTCTCGGTGGCCGTGCGAGTTACCGCTCGACGAAATTCAATCGCGCTGGTGATCGGCCGTGTCCAGAGGCCAACGAGCGCCACATCGTGATAGACCTTCGTCTGATAGTTGGTGAAGCCGTGCTTCTCGACCAGAGCGCAGGCGAGCTTGCCCAGGCGGTAGCCCTCGTGATAACGGTGAAAGGTCGGTCCGAGGATGGACCCAAGGCAAGCATAGCCGTGCGCGGAAGCGCCGCTCATACCGTGCTGCATGCTGATATTCACCATGCGGCACACGAGCACGCAATACAAATGGAAGTCGCTAAACCAGCTGACTTCGGCAAGGATCGAGAACACGGGCATTGCGGCCTGAAATTCCGGGTCGGTCATGAGCGGCAGATCGATCAGGCTCTCGATCGGGCGCTTATTCAGATTCCGCCAGACTCCCTCGTATTCAACCTGGACCTCGGCCCAGCTCGGGTGTGCCGGCAGGTCGATGCCGAACAAGCGCAGGCAGGTGAGTGCGCTGTCTACGGCTTGCGGGTATTCCCCCTGCACTGTGTGCAACCGAACCTTCAGGTCATAGGCGGCCGCTTGGTCGACCTTTGACGCCGCGCGCCGCAATAGCTCCGCGATCAACTGCGCGGATTTTTCGAAGTTGCCGCACAGAAGCTCGCACTGCGCGCATTCGAGCCACAGATTGAATGTCAACTCGTACTGGATGCTCCAGTCCCGCTCGTCCATCAGCTCCGTGCCCGAGGCGAAATACGCACGCGCCGACGCATGGGCCGCCGAAGCCTTCGCCTTTCTTCCGGCGCGCAGGTTGATTGTCGCCACGCGGGTCTTCTCGTCCTGATCGACAATCAACCCGGCGCCTCGATAGAACTGGTTCGCCACCTCGAACAGCTGTTCAGTGACCTCGTCCGCCGTCATGTTCGCGAGCAGCTTACGGCCGATATCCAGATGAACGTCGGTGCGGCGCTCTTCAGGGATTAGCGAATATGCCGCCTGCTGGATCCGGTCATGGAGGAAACGGTAGACCTCACCCTGCTGAACGACGAGTCCGGCGCGGACGGCTTCCCAGAGTCCCTCGTGCATGGCCTCTTCGGTGTTGCTTTGAATCAATGCCAGCCTGCCAATCTCTGCCATGTTGCCCAGGCAGGCGAGCCGCTTCAGAGCATCCTGCGTGGCGATCGACAGCCGCTTCAGTTTCCGGACCATGAGGTCCACGACGTTGTCGGTGTAGTTCTTGGCGTGGATGCGATTGATGTCCCATGCCCAGACATCCGCGACCGAGTCGAACGCGATCAGACCCTCGTCGGCCAACGCGATCAAGAACTGAATCGCGAAGAAAGGATTGCCGCCGGTCCTCTCGTTTACGAGCTGAGCCAAGGTTCGCACGCGCTCGGGCTCGCAGTGCAGAGCATCCGCGATGAGCCGGCCGACATCGCCGAGCGCGAGGGGCGCGAGCACAATTTCCCGCACCTTCGCGCCGGTCTTGCGGATCGCCTCCAATGTGCGTATCAGCGGATGTGACGGACCCACCTCGTTGTCCCGATAGGCCCCAACCAGCAGCAGGTGCCGCACTTCCGAGTGGGTGACCAGGTGCTCGAGCAGGTCGAGCGTCGCGCTGTCCAGCCATTGCAAATCGTCAAGGAACAATACGAGCGGGTGCTCCTTGCGCGCGAAGACCCCGAGGAAGCGGCGGAATACCACCTGAAATCGGTTCTTGGCCTCTTGCGGCGCCAGCTCCGCGAGCGGCGGCTGTTTTCCGATGATCAGCTCCAGCTCAGGAACCAGGTTCAGGATGAGCTGTCCATTCGAGCCGAGCGCCTCGCTGAACGAATCCCGCCAACGGCCTAGCTGCGCTTCGCTCTCACCGAGCAGCGAGCGCACCAGGCTCTGAAACGCTTGCGCCAACGTGACGTACGGAATGTTGCGTTTGTATTGGTCGAATTTCCCGGATGCGTAGAGTCCGCGCGATGAAACGAGCGCCTTGTGCAGCTCGTTCACGACCGAGGACTTGCCGATGCCGGAATAGCCGGATACGAGCACCAGTTCCGGTGTGCCGTCGGTTACAACCCGGTCGAAAGATGCGAGCAGCGTTTCAATCTCGCGCTCGCGCCCATACAGCCGCTCCGGAATGAGCAACCGGTCTGACGCGTCGCGCGCACCCAGCGGAAACGGGTCGACCCGGCGATGCGACTCCCATTCCGCGAGACATCGCCGCAGATCGGCCTCGACACCCGCAGCGGTCTGGTAGCGCTCCTCGGCGGTCTTGGCGAGGAGTTTCATCACGATTGCCGACAGCGTCCCGGGAGTCTCCGCCGTCCTTTGGTCGGGTGGGAGAGGCTGCCTCGCAATATGGCAGTGCACCCATTCCATCGGATCGGCTGCCGTGAAGGGCAGCAACCCCGTCAGCATCTCGTAAAACGTAACGCCAAGAGAGTACAGATCGCTGCGCGCATCGATCGAGCGGTTCATCCTACCGGTCTGCTCCGGCGCCATGTAGGCGAGGGTGCCGGCGATCTCGTCCGGCGGCTCGGGATTGGCGCGCTCGCGCGGCAGGCGGGACGCGATGCCGAAGCCGGTGAGCCAGACACCGCTGCTGGCTGCATCCACCAGGATATTGGCCGGCTTGATGTCCCTATGGATGAGTCCGCGCGCATGCAACTGGCGCAGCGCCCGTACCAGGGAGATCCCAATGCGCAGAAACTCCCTTATTCCCAGTGGCCGGCCGAGCTGTAGATTGAGAGGATCGCCACCGGGGTCCTCGAGTACCAGCGCCGAGCGGTTGCGGTGCAGGGAAAGTTCGATTGGGCGTGCTGCCCAGGCGGCATCAAGGTCGGCCCGGAGCGCGTATTCATGTTCGAGCCGCTTGAGGCTCGCACGCGAGGCATTCTCCGCGGTGACCAGCAATATCGGCGCCACGCCGGGACCGGAACCCCGATGCAGCTTAATGTCACCGTCCCGCAACGATGAAAATGCATAACTTGAAAGATCGCTCACACGTCCCGGCGCTCCTTCGCGATCTTTGGTCTGGTCTCGCTAGTGGAACTATCAACACAAATACGATCTCGCCGACGATGATACCGCACCTGCAAGGCAAGGTCTCGGCGCGACTCTCAATGTCGGCGGCGGCTTGCCGACCTAGCCGGACTGTTCGTGACGCAGCGCGAACTGCACTTTATTCATACGCGTGCACGCCGCTGAAGTTCGAGACTGCGAGCCTTCTCGCCTGGTCCAATCTTACCAACTGCTCCCGGACGGAACAGCCCTGTTGGTCGTTGGTGAGCAGCACTTGCCCTACGGCAAAGTCCTGAACCGCGGATCGCTCGGTTTGTAGGCCATATGCGCCGGTCGTGTGGGCCGCGCTCAGCACAATTTCGTGCGCGTCGAGTAAATCGCACAACAATCGGCTGAGAGCCAAATCACTGCGCAGCACGTAACTGGGCGGGGTGCCTTGCAGGAAAGCGCCCGCCAAAACACGACTGGCGCCACCGAGCGCGCGAATCCTATCGACAAGCACGTCAACGAGCGCCAGCTGTTCCTTGTAATGGGTGTCGAACAATGGGCGCAGGTGATGAAAGCGGACGTCGGCGGCTTGACAACGGGCACTTTTGTACAAGTCCCTTAGTGGAAGTGTGTGCGTCAGCAAATCGTCAAGTAACACAATGGTCTTGTGGGCCGCGAAGTTATCCACGGACGTTGCGGGCGGATCGTGCGGGACCTTGCGATTGGAAACATACATTATTTAAAATTCCTCCAAAATACTATTTTCGGCATCAGGCTAGATCCCATTCCCATCCATCGCTTGCGATCGCTTGCCGTAACTTACGCGTCCTTGACGTTCTAGGGGCCGCCGGCAACGCATCTAGAATCTGTAAAGACCCGAACCATCGAGTCGCTCGTCAGTCCCCGCCTTTCGCGATGCCCACATCTGTGGAAGCTCGTGCCGGTGGTTTCCGCGATCCACCTCACGTGACCATCGCCCTCGATGCCCGGTGTCACCGAAGCGGGAACCCACGCAAAGCCATCGATGATCTGGTGTACGAGTACCGGCTCCGGCGGCGTCGCATTCATGTCGTAGAGGGTCACGACAATCTCATCGGCGGTATCATTGTAGATCCTGAGGTCAACAGTTTCGTCGCCGAAGGCAGGGGTCGCGCAAACGGCAGCAACGCTGAGCAGTACACAGGCAGAGATAGATCGAGATAGCCCAAACATTTCCGTCAACGCTTCAGTTCGGCCGCCGTCCATGACGCGTCAGCAGCGTAGCCGGTCATTGCTCCCGCGATATTCGCCGTATTGGGGCCGAGGTCCTTTTCCGCCACGCCGCCATTCTGGGTGGCGATGAAAGTCATCACGCCGGAGGAGCGGTACATGGCCGGATAAGCGATGGCTGCAAATCCGTCACCTGAGTTTCCGCCACCTGAGTTCGAGAGGATACGAAAGTAATAGCCGCGGAAGAGAATCGGTTTGCCTGCACGCTCTACCTGGGGAAGCAGCGTCTTGACCAGACGATCCGCCTCTTTGTCCGTTCCAGGGTGCGTTTCCGCCGTGACCAGCGTGGCGCACATGCCGATCGCCGTCACTTCGTTCTCGCCGATCCGACGGAACCGGATCTCCTGGGAGCCGGCTTTCGATTCGAATCTCCACATGCCGTTGCGGGACACCAAAGGAACCGGGAAAGGCCAGTTCTCTGCGCCGATGTACAAGGTCGTGAATCCGCCCGATTCGCGCACCAACCGGTGCATTTCCCGATACTTCTGAGCGAAACGCTCGCGGTCGAGGGCGTCCTCGTCCTTGTCATCTGAGCTGATGAGCTCGGTCTCTCCGCCGAGAATCTCCCTCACTGCCCGCTCGTCATGCCTTTGGACGGCGGATGCGAGAGCGCGGCTTGCTGCGTCGGGCGACGTGAACGTTGTTTGGCTCGATGCAGCGGCCAGACACACGTCGACAGACCCCGCCGCGAACAGAGCGCATGCCGCGAGCGCGGCGCGTGCGGCCGTTTTGGGCAAGCGATGTTGTTTGATTTCAGTCTTCATTCCGCACACCATTTCAAGCTCCTTGGATTGTTTGACCGTAGTCCTGGCGTCATTCATCGGTGACCTCCGCCGCCGTGACCTCCACCTCCATGGAAACCCCCGCCGAAGCTAGACCTGCCGCGAGAGGCAAATCCGCGCGCGTCGCCTCCGTGATTGAAGCCGCTGAATGCGCTGGAATGCGTGCCTCGAGACCCGCCGTCATGAAAGGCGCCGAAGCCCGCGCCTCCGCGACCGAAGTCGTGATGATTGCCGAACTCCCTGCTGTGTGGGACGTAGGGGTGATCGCCGTGAGTCAAGTCGTGATGGTGCCAATCGGTACCCCAGTGGTGCCACCCCCAGCCGAAGCCACCGTAGAGGCCGATGCCAATTCCGAGACCGAACCCGATCCCCAGCCCATCGTAGTAGAAGCCCGGAACTCCAATCCAACCCGGGTAGTAGGCCAGAGGATCACCGTAGACGACCCAGGGATCGTATTCCGGGACATAAACGACTTGCGGATCTGCCGGCTCAATTTCGATCGAATTTCCGTCGGCGGTGACCGATTCCTGCGGAGTGCTCTTCAAGTTCCCGGCCTGCTGCGCCCGCTGACGCATCGCCTGAACCGCGTCGAGGACAGTCTGTTGCCCGTTCACATACGCCTCACCGAGGGAGGACGTCCAGGATAGATTCTTGTCCATCATGTCAAGCAGCCCCGGAAACTGCGTGAGAGCTTTCACGCTGGCATCCCAGGTCTGCACGTCGACCGCTGTCGCGAGTGCCTCTGCTTTCAAATCCGGATTTTGCTGCAGCCACCGATCCGCCTCAACGATTTCCGTAGGATGGGTCGCGCCGGCCAAAATCTGCGCAACCAACGGATCCGGGTACAGAGCGATCGGAGCGACCAGCTGGTCCAGCTCTTGAGACGACATCTGCGGCGGCGGAGTGGGCAGGGGCTCAACCGGACCCGCCGGTTGTGCGTCGGCCCGCACCGCCTGGCCGGCGCACCCGGCTTGCAGGATCCCCATCACAAGTGAACTGCACAACATGAACATCAATTTTTTTCGCCCTGACAGTTTCATCGCTACAACTCCTGCGTGTACAACATGGTAGAACGCTGCGGGAACCGTCGCCTTCGCGGGATTGGCGCGAACTCATCGCAATTGCCGACGCCGCTCGTGCCTCCGATTTCAAACGAGTGTGCTGAGAATGAGTTGCGCAACGATTGCGCAGTCCTTCGACCGTATTTCAATCGAAACGTAATGGACGACGCGGTTTCACACGACCTTTCCAAGGCTGCATTTTGAGAATCGGCGGGGCAATCCTGGAAGATCATTGGGCGCGACCCAGATCAAGATTGCGCACAGCCGCGTTCTTTCGGGGGGTCTGTTTCATGCGTAACCGACGGGGCGGATTTTGAATTACGCAAAACATCCATTGCGCCCACGCTGTATCAAAGATTGATTCAGCAAGCCCGACAGATATCATTCAATTAGGAGGCCTCATTCCATGTCATCGTCAACCCAGGTCCGGATACCGGCAGTCGAAACTGAATTCGTGGATATTCCCGACACGGGCCTCAAAGTCTCGCGGGTGGCGCTCGGAACGTGGGCCATGGGGGGCTGGATGTGGGGCGGAACCGACCAACGCGAATCGATCGACACCATTCACGCGGCGCTCCATCAGGGCATCAATCTCATCGATACCGCTCCCGTATACGGCTTCGGCGTGTCCGAGGAGATCGTCGGCGCCGCGCTCGAGGGAGTGCGGACTCAGGTTGTGATCGCCACCAAGGTGGGACTGGAATCGCGCGACGGGAAGATCTATCGCAATACGTCGCGCGAGCGAATCATGCAGGAGATCGATGATTCGCTGCGCCGCCTGCGCACCGATTACATCGACATCTACCAGGTTCATTGGCCCGACTCTCGGGTGCCGGTGGAGGAAACCGCCGAGGCCATGCGCTCGCTTTACGAGCAAGGAAAGATCCGTGCCATCGGCGTGAGCAATTTCTCCGTTGCCCAGATGGAGCGATTTCGCAAGGTGGCTCCGCTGCACGTGCTGCAGCCGCCCTACAATCTTTTCGAGCGCGACATCGAGGCGGAGATCCTGCCTTATTGCCGTGCCAACCACATCGCGACATTCGGCTATGGTGCGCTCTGCCGAGGATTGCTGAGCGGGCGCATGCGGCCCGACACCCAGTTCGAGGGTGACGATCTGCGGCGTACCGACCCAAAATTCCAGCCACCCCGTTTTGCCCAGTATCTCGATGCCGTCCGGCAGCTCGATGAGCTCGCACAACGGCGCTTTCAACGGCGTGTGATCCATTTGGCGGTACGATGGATGCTCGACCGGGGTATCAGCGTTGCGCTCTGGGGCGGCCGTCACCCCGATCAAGTGGAAGCGGCGCTCGGTGTTGCGGGATGGTCGCTCGATCGCACTGACCGGGAGATGATCGAACGCATCGTCAACAGCGCGGTCATTGATCCCGTTGGTCCGGAGTTCATGGCGCCGCTGGAACGCGCCTAATCGCGAAATTACACGGAGATGACGTCATGAAACTTGGATTTATCGGACTCGGGCGCATGGGCGCGGCGATGGCAGCTAACCTCGTAAAGGCAGGACACGATGTCAGCGTATTCAACCGAACTCGCGGTAGAAGCAGCGCGCTCATCGAACTCGGCGCCCGAGACTCAGCCAATATTGCCGGAGTGAGCGACGGTGAGGCGGTGATCACGATGCTGGCGGACGATGACGCCGCGTCCGACGTCGCCATGGGAGAGGGGGGTCTCATCGCCCATCTGCGCAAAGGCGCGATCCATATTTCGATGAGTACCATTAGTGTCGAGCTCTCCAAGCGCCTGGCGCTGGCGCACGAGAAAGCCGGACAGCGCTACATAGCAGCGCCCGTTTTTGGGCGACCGGATATGGCGGCCGCGGCCAAGTTGTTCATCGTCTGCGCGGGCGATCCGGCGACAATCGATGCGTGTCAGCCGCTGTTCCGCGCCATGGGACAGAAGGCATTTCCGATGGGTACCGAGCCGTCGGCGGCGAATCTCGTCAAGCTCAGCGGCAATTTTCTGCTGGCTTCCGCCATCGAGGCCCTCGGCGAGGCGGTGGCGCTCACCAGCAAGGCGGGGATCGATCCGCACGCCTACGTCGAATTCCTCACCTCCACCGTGTTCAACCTACCGGTTTACAAAATTTATGGCGGCTTGATCGCCGAGGGCAAGTTCGAGCCGGCAGGCTTCGCTGCGCCGCTCGGATTCAAGGACATCCGGCTCGCGCTGGCCGCGGCCGAGGGTCTTCGCGTTCCCATGCCGCTCGGAAGTCTGCTGCACGATCGATTCTTGCGTCTGCTTGCCCAGGGCGGCGAGCGCCTCGATTGGTCCGCCATCGGCGGGCTCGCGGCACAGGATGCGGGGCGGGTCAACGCTTGAGCGCTGCAAGTCCGGCTTGCGCGACTTGTACGTCGTGCTCCGGCGTATCGAAGCTTGCACCGATGCCACCTATCACCTGTCCATCGACGATGATCGGCAGACCCCCTTGCATTTCGATGAAGTCACGCGCCGTAACCAATGCGATGCGACCGTGATTTATGGAGTCCTCGAGCGCCTGGCTCGGTTTCTTAAACAAAGCCGCGGTCCGCGCCTTTCCCGGCGCAAGCTCTATGCTGGCAGTAAAGGCGGCATTATCCATGCGTTCCACGAGAATCGGCCAGCCGCCATCGTCGACCACGGCGATGACGCCGGCCCAATGATTGCGTTCCGCTTCCGCTTCGGCAGCGGCCACCATTTTGCGCGCGGCGGCCAAAGTGATGACTTTCTTCTCCGTGAGCTGTGCGAAAGCGCTTGCGGCGGTGAGCAACGCGAGCCCGAGGGGAATACCAAGCATGATTGATTTGCGCATCACCTTTTCCTCCGACGTAATCTACGGTGACCATTTCGGTCACCTCTTTGGCTGCTTCGGTGCCACAGTGGAGGCGGGTGCCACAGTAGAGGCATCGACATATTGGAAATACGCAGCAACTGCTGCGATTTCCCGTGTGTCGAGACGTTTGGCGACGTCCGCCATTTCGTCGGGACTGTTGTTGCGAGATCCGCGCTGCCACATTGTCAATTGAAGGGCGATGTAACGTGCGTATTGTCCGGCAAGGTAAGGAATCGCCGGTGGCTCACCGGCACCGCCTGGTCCGTGGCAGTTGTCGCAGGACTGAAGCTCCCTCGCCGCGTCGCCGGTCTTGGCGAGCTGCTCGCCGCGCTTGATGAGCGCCGGATCCGGGTTCGCCAAGGGCGGGTATGGGGCGTTGACGCCCGCGTAATACGCGGTCACGTCTGCGATGTCGTCGGACGACAGTGCCTTGGCGATCGGAGCCATGACCGCGTTGAGTCTTACACCCGACGCATAGTCGCGCAGCTCCTTTGCCAGGTACCAGGCCGACTGGCCGGCAACTCGCGGGAAGGCGTCGATGCCGTTGGAACCGCCGTTGTAGGCGTGGCATTGAGCGCAGGCTAGAACGCCGGGCGCCACGCCTTGGGCTGCGATGGCGGCGCCTCTGCCGAGATCGGGTTGGCGGATCGGAGATTCTGGCAGCGCATGCGCAACCCCTGCGGCGCCGATGCTCGCCACGGTGGCGGCCGCGAGGGCGCTACGGATCATGCGGCTTCGGCTCATGCCTGCACCAAAGGGCCCGGTGCTTTCAAGTATTTATTCTTGATGGCCTCCAACGCCCAATAAGTGAGCGCACCGATCGTCACGGTGTAGTTGTAAGTCCCATTCTGCGGAAACGCCGAGGCCCCGACGCTGAACACGTTGGGCACGTCCCAACACTGCAAATATCGGTTGACGACGCTGGTCGTGGGATCTTCACCCATAACTGCGCCACCGCAGTTGTGGGTGCTTTGATACACGGTCGTCGTATACGGCCGCTTGGTTCCGCCGCGAATTATGGCCTTTCCTCCCATCGCGCGGCCGATCTCAACGACCTTGTCGGCCATGTATTGCGACATGCGGATGTCGTTCTCGGGAAAGTCGAAGGTCATGCGCAGAAGCGGCAGACCCCACGCATCTTTATACGTTGGGTCGAGGCTCAAATAGTTGAGCCGGCTCGCGGTGGAGGTTCCGTGCTGCTGAATGAGGACGGTATGGTTGTAATGTCGTGTGACTGCCTGCTTCCACCCGAGCCCCCACCTCGGCGTTCCCGGTGGTGTCGGGTGAAACTCGATGGGGCGGCCGCCGGTCATGATCGCTCCCACGTATTGGCCGCCGATGAAGCCGAGCGGACCGTGGTCAAAGTTATCACCGCCGAAATCGTCGATCATCGTGCCATTTGCACCCGATGCCATGAACGGGTTGACATTGACGCTCTCATCCAAGAAGACAGTCGCGCCGCCGGTCGTCTGATAACTATAGTTGCGCCCGACCACCCCTTCACCGCTCGTCGGGTCGTAAGGCTTGCCGATCCGCGAGAGCAGTAGCATGCGGACATTGTTGAGCGGGAAGGCCGTGATCAGTACCAAATCCGCGGGCTGTTCGAACTCGGCGCCTGTGGCATCGGCGTAAGTAACGCCGGTCGCTTTCTTGCCTGTGCTGTCCAGATTGATGCGTAGCACCTGGCAATTGGTCCTGAGCTCAAAGTTCGGATGCTTCATGAGCACGGGAAGGATGACGGTTTGTGGGCTGGCCTTTGCGAAGTGTTCGCAGGCGTAGCGTTCGCAGAATCCACAAAAGACGCATTGCTGAAGCGCAAGACCTTCAGGATTGGTGTAAGGCTGGCTCAGATTCGATGATGGCTGCGGGTAGGGGTGATATCCGAGGCTTTCGGCGCCTTTGCGGAAGAGGGCGCCGAAATGGGGTTCCTTCTGTGGCGGTGTCGGATAGTCGCGCGCCCGCGGCGCCTCGAACGGATTGCCGCCCGGCTGAATCGCGCCCTTGATGTTGCCGGCCTTGCCGCTGGTGCCTAACAAGTACTCGAAGCGATCGAAATGGGGTTCGAGTTCGTCGTAAGTGACGCCCCAATCCTGAATGGTCAGTTCCGGATCGAGGATCTTCTTACCATAGCGCTGCTCGATATGAGTTTTGTAGATGAAGTCGGCTTTCTGAAAACGAAAGCTTTGGCCGTTCCAGTGGACAAATGAACCGCCGAGGCCCGTTCCCGGCAGGAAACTCTCCCACCGGCGAATCGGCAATGCGGTCTGATCAGAGGCATTGCGAAAGGTGACGGCCTCTTTTACGTTGTCCTGCATCATCGCCTTGCGAATGGAGAAGCGCAGTTCATCGTGGATCGCCGGCGACTGGAAGTTAGGAACGGTGAAGCGCGGCGCGCCACGTTCGATGCCGACCACTTTCAGTCCCGTCCTTGCCAGCTCCAGCGCCATCATCGAGCCGGTCAAGCCGACGCCGATTGTCACCACGTCGACATGCTTTAGACGTTTTGCCATGGTCATTATCAGTCCGATTTAAGGCGATTTGGCCGGAATTCCGGGCTTCACAATCATGTGACCGTGGGCGTCCTCTGCGAGGCTCGTCGGAGCGCGGTCGATCTTGATGCCATGTTGATCGACCAATTCGTAGTAGGAGGCATAGGCGCCGGGAAACCCGACCATACGCCACGCCGTCATGTCGCGATTTCCGCCATAAACCGGGTCACTGAAGAAGCCCTCGAGAGTGCATTGCCAAAGGTGGTCAAAAAATACATCGGAGGGGACGCCGCCGAGATCCTTCTCTCCGGTCTCAAGGCGTCGGAGGTAGGCGTCCTGCTGTTCTGAGTTCATCCTGGAGAAGGGTGTCCCGGCAGACGCCAGATCTTTCTCGATAGCTGCGAGTGCCGTATGAAATAGCTCCGCGGGGGTGAACGGCAACTGGTAGCCCTGAGTGGGTGTACCCGGCCGCCACGGGCCGCTCCGATACAACCGCTCACCCGCACCCCAGGCGCCCGCCAGTTGCTTGTCTATGTAGTTCGGAACACCTGCCTCAAACGCTCCCGGCCACTTGGCGTCCGCAGGAATGAGGCGCGCCACCGCGCGCTCTATAAACGCGGCCTCCTCGCGATTGAGGAAGACGTAAGTCGTCGGTGCCGAGTTCGAGACGGCGTGTGCAGCGCTGGACGAAGAAGCGTCAATTCCTTCAGCCGCGGCGGCCGCGCCACTTCCGGCCGACAACATGGAAGCGCCAATCGCTCCCGTCGCCTTGAGCATGAATCTACGCGTCAGATCTGTCACAGCACCACCCTTGCGATTGATCGAATACGGTAGCGCTCAATTGGCGAGAGCCGCTTGTGCGCGCTTGACGTAGATTGAATTAAATTGACCATATGCATCAGCCCGTACGAGCGTCACGACTATCGCCTGAATTGCGCGACAGTTATAGCGATAGCATTCCAAGCCAATCGGCGACAGTTTTGCACAAGCAATCAACCAGTGGCTCTCGTAGCCTATCCATCAGGTCCTCAGCCAGCCATCGCATGATGATGCGGACGCGTATGGCTGAGGCAATTGGATTCATCGTTCGCCGCAAACCAATTCGCTATCGCGCGTTGCGGCTGCCCACCACTGAAGGAGCATTGATGGCGACTGCAGCAACTACTTCCTCACCTTTGAGCCTGCCGCCGCTTCCGTATGCGGAAAACGCCCTTGAGCCGGTAATTTCAGCCCAGACGTTGAGCTTTCATCATGGCAAGCACCACCGGGCCTACGTTGAGAACTTAAATAAATTGATCGTGGGTACGGAGCTTGCCGATCTGCCGCTAGACTCGATCGTGACCGCGACCGTGGGCAGGGCCGAGCGAGCGAGCATCTTCAACAACGCGGCCCAAACATGGAATCACAGTTTTTATTGGCATTGCCTCAAGCCCAAGGGCGGCGGGGAACCGCCGGCAGCGCTCAAGCACAAAATGGAAGCTGCATTCGGCAGCGTCGAGGCGTGCAAAAAAGAGTTGGCGAACCAAGCGGTCGCTCAATTTGGAAGCGGCTGGGCTTGGCTGGTGCTGGACGGTTCCAAGCTCAAGGTGGTCAAGACCGCCAACGCGGATACGCCACTTACGCAAGGCCTGAAGCCCCTGCTGGCGATCGATGTTTGGGAACATGCGTACTACCTCGATTACCAGAACAAGCGCGCGGATCATGTCAATGCGGTGATCGACAAGCTGATCAATTGGGAATTCGCGGCAGCCAACCTCTAGAGCTTCCACAAAACCAGTATGGGTGAAGTTATGGGCAGCTTATCGCCAAGACTTGATGTCATTGGGTTCAGACCGATCTTTCCCATGCCGCAGATCAACGGATATCTGCGGGCCATTGGCATTGCAATGCAAAAGGATTGTGCGCATCTGCGACGATCCGCACGTAACGTCGCACTTTCGTTCATTCAAGGGACGTCCGAAATTGCTCTGAGAGCCGCAGAACGAGCAGAGCGCGGATTTGCAGCGTTCGCCGACATCCCGTACTACGACCGTCACCAGCAAAGGGAACTTGAGCGGCTTCTGAACGACATGCAGGGTGAGTCCTGATCTCTTGGGTCTGAGTAGCGCCGCAAAGCGGCTATCACGAATTGCCTGTGGCAACTTTCTGGTCCAAAATCCTATTAGGCCGCGCTAGGCACGACTCTTTCGGGAAATTCTTCCTATTGTTTGCGCGGGTTCGGTGCCGCTGAAGCTGTCACGGCACTTCGAGTTCATCATGGGGATAGATAGTGAGCGACAGCGGCTATGGCCGGGGCTCCGCGTGGCTGGTCTTCGCCCTCCTGGCCATAGTCATGTATGGCAATTTCTACCTCTACGACTCCATTGGACCGGTCGCAGATCTGCTCCAGCGGCAGCGCGGGTTCAACAGCAGGCAGATCGGCATGCTCAATGCCATCTACAACCTGCCGAACGTCGTGCTGATTCTCGTCGGGGGCGTCCTCGTGGATCGTTATGGTGCGGCCCGCATGACCTTGTGTACTGCGGCTGTGTGTCTCGCCGGCGCGGCGCTCACTGCCTTCAGTCCAGGCTTCGCCGGGATGGCTGCCGGCCGGCTTCTCTTCGGCATCGGCGCCGAAACTTTCATCATCGGCATGCTTGTGGCGATCGCTCAGAATTTCGCGGGCGGCAACATCGCCTTTGCGATGGGGTTGTCGATTGGCATCGGCCGCTTGGGCTCGTTCTCTGCGGACATGTCGCCGACTTGGTTTGCCGAAGCCTACCGTCAAGGGTGGCAACCACCGCTCATAATCGCCACGCTCGTTGCCGCGGCATCGTTTGCCGCGGCCGTGGGCTACTGGTGGTTCGATCACCGGATGCGGGCCAATATACCGGTCCGGGTGTCAGGTACAGTCCAGCGCTTCGTGCTCGGTGACCTGCTGCGATTCGGGTCGGCCTACTGGTATCTGCTGGCGCTGTGCGTGCTCTGGTACGCGGTGATATTCGCGTTTCGCAGCACCTTCTCGATAGAGTATTTTCAGCACGCACATGGCCTGGATCTCGCCACCGCCGGGGCGATGAACAGCTACGTGTTCCTGGCTGCCATGTTCACGACGCCGGTCTTTGGGTGGGTGTGCGGCCGTACCGGCCGGTATGCACCGATGCTAGCGTTCGGCGCGCTGCTGTTGCCCTTGTCGATCGCCGTAATGGCGCTGACCCCCTGGAGCCTATGGGTGGCCACCGCGATGATCGGCGTGAGTTTTTCGTTGGTCCCCGCCGTCATGTGGCCGCTCACCAGCAAGCTCGTTTCTCCCGCACGGTTCGGCACAGCGCTCGGCCTCATGTCGGTAGTACAGAACGCCGGTATTGCCGGCGCCAACTTGGTTGCGGGCTCACTCAACGACTGGACCGCCGCGAGCGCGCACAACCCGGCCGGCTACCAGCCCATGATGCTGTTCTTTGGCGCAGTCAGTTCGCTCGGCTTCGGCTTTGCGATACTACTATGGTCCACTTCCGGCCGGCGGCAGCATGAGGCCGTCGCGCAATTGCGCTAGAGTATCCGATATGATTTTGAAATATCGCATCCCGGCAGTCGCGGGAATATTTTCATCGAGACCTCGGCTCGTGCACCCAGCGATTTACTAGGACACTTCCTTATGGCTTCCGACATCAAGCGCTATCAGGACAATCTGCGCGATGAACTCAATGGCGCGGCGCTTTATGCCGCACTGGCGGCCGCCGAATCTGACCCGCTGCGCAAGGACCTGTTCCTGCAGTTGGCGCAGGCGGAGTCCAGCCACGCTCAACTGTGGCGCGACAAGCTCTCCGCGGCCGGGGTCCAGGACGAACGCTTCGTGCCTGGGTTTCGCACCCGGCTCCTGGGGAAACTAGCCCAACGATTCGGCCCGCGCTTCGTGCTGCCGACCATTGCCGCGACGGAGTTCGCCGACCGCAACAAGTACGCGGGCCAGAGCGATGCGCATGCCATCTCCGCGGAAGAGCGGGGTCATGCGGCGGTGATTCAAGCGGTGGCGGCCAATGCCGGAAACGGCGGGACGACCGGCGCCGACATTGCCCGCGCCGAACCATGGCATCGCGGCGCCTCGGGAAACAATCTTCGTGCCGCAATTCTCGGCGCGAACGACGGTCTGGTGTCCAACTTCTGCTTGGTCATGGGAATCGCCGGGGCCGGCAGCGGAAATAAAGCCGTCCTTTTGACGGGATTGGCGGGCCTCGCGGCCGGCGCGTGCTCGATGGCTCTCGGAGAGTGGCTTTCGGTGACCAATGCACGGGAGCTCGCGCAAACGCAGATGGCGCGCGAGGCGGAGGAAATTGAACAGACGCCGCTGGCCGAGCAGCACGAACTCGCCCTGATCTTTCAGGCCAAGGGTATGCCTAAAGAGGATGCTCAGCGCGTCGCTGCACAGATGATGAAGGACAAGAAGGGCGCGCTCGATACGTTGGCTCGCGAGGAGTTGGGCATCGATCCCGCCGAATTAGGCGGTAACCCCTGGACTGCGGCCGGCACTTCATTTGCCTTGTTTTCCGCCGGGGCGATTTTTCCGGTAGCACCGTTTTTCTGGATGCATGGCACTTGGGCGATCGGAGCAAGTGCGCTCGCGAGCGGTGCCGTGTTGTGCGCGGTCGGCATGCTGTCTTCGCTCTTCAATGGCCGCAGTCCCTGGTATTCCGCGGCACGCCAGTTGATTTTCGGTTGCCTCGCGGCCGCAGTCACTTATGGCATTGGGGCGGCGCTGGGCACGACGCTTTCGTGATTCGTGCGGTGGCGGCCGCTGCGTCCCCTGGGACAGCGTGGCTTGCGGCCTAAAAAAATTGTGGCCAGTCCGCCCAGGGTTGGTAGATTTCAGGTGCTGCGGCAGATAGTTCGATCAGTGTGCAGACGCTGAATCATGTTGTGTATTTGAACGGTCTGGTAGATGACGATTTGGCGAAAAGGACGGCCGTGTCTGTCACCAAGCAGGTTGCCGGTGTGACGGACGTCGTCAACAACATCGCCGTTACCCAATAGCCTTCACGGGCAACTAATTCCCGCGCCGACTCGATTGAGGCCCTCGTAGCTTGGGAGACGGCCGCGCTGGTGTTACGCTAACGCGATAGCCAAGGGGGTGCCCCCACGATTCCGGGTTAGGTGCGGGGGTTGAAGTTCGAATGAGAATAGAGGCAATGCTATGGATGGTGGTTTTTATCTTGGTGGCGCTGGCGTTTCTTTTTCCGAAAACTCGTGCGTTCAGCCTCTCCGCCATTGGCGTGGCCATTGTCGCAATTGTCGTCATCGTCGTCATTGCCAAGCGCGGAGAACCGGTTGTACCGGTTGCCGCGACGCTGCCGGCCGTTGAGCAAAAGCCGGTCGATTTCGAACGCTTTCATATCGAAAATTTGGACAAGGCAGATCCGGAGGCAAAAAACCGCATACGCGTCTCGGAAATTCGATTCGATCAAATACGCGCCGAGGCTGGAGCGGAACGCGGCAGCATCGGCAGGATCGTGGCGCGACTTTACAACGACTCCGCGACTTACACATTGACCGACTACGGCTACGATCTTGTGGTGCAGGACTGCATCAGAGCCGTCTGTACGACGGTCTTCGACCAACATGGACTATCCGCTGCGTCGGTGCCGCCAAACCAAGCGCGCGACGTCGAGATTGCAATCCGAGACGGAAGTATGCGCGATCGGCCACCGATAAAAATACTCGGAACTGCGAATATCCTGCTCACGCCTGCCGCCACGCGTGCGCAACCCACCAGCAGCCCAAAACCCACCGACTAGCATTTCATTCCCTGAGCCACAGCGGACTCTTCCAGGCTGTGAGGGCTTTCAGGAAGACGTTCAGCCTCAGAGGCAGGAATTTACGATTCGAGTACACCGCGAAAACGGGGATTTGCGGTGAAGCCCACTTCGGTAACAACCGTATGAGTGCACCGCCCGCGAGTGCTTCTTCACAGTAGGTTGACGGCAGTAGTCCGATTCCGTGACCCCGATACACGAAGGTGCTGACCGAATTGAAGTCGCGACTCGATATCGGCCCTGAGACACGGATGCGTGCCTTTTTTCTACCGTAGACCAAATCCCAGTCGGCCTCGTTGTTCCTCGCGTTGAGCATTACACAGTCGTGCAGATTGAGGTCCGCGGGCTCGACAGGAAGCTTTCGGCCTTTCAGGTATCCCGGCGTTGCCACGACATAGCGAATGCTCTTACCAATGCGGGTGGCGACCACGCTCGAGTCCTCCAACTCTCCGAAGCGGATCGCGACGTCAATATTTTCACCAACCAGATCGAGAAAGAGATTCGTGATGAAGAGGTCGATCCGGATCCGCGGATGAGCTTTCAGGAACCCCGAGAGGAAGTCCAGAAAGGGCTCCTGACCCAGAATGACCGGAACGGAAATCCTCAACATACCTTCGGGCGTCTTCTGTCCCAGTGTCAGAACTCGCTCAGCTTCTTCGAGAAGAGTCAGCGGCTCCCTGCAGTGATTGAAGTACTCACGTCCCTGCGCAGTGAGGGTCACCCGTCGCGTGGTGCGCCTCAGGAGCGACACTCCGAGCTTCGACTCCAGCACCGATAACCGCCGGCTCACGGTCGAGATCGGCATACCCAACGAGCGGGCTGCCCGGCTGATGCTCTCGAACTGGGCCACTTTGACGAATATCAGGACGTCATCGAGGTTCGCCATGGGGGTCACTCTGCCATTTTTGGAAACTAGATTCCAGAGTTTCCCATCTAATCATTCGCTGTGCGCAGCCCGACAATACCCTCCAACAGACGGGTGATTGTAACCCAGGACCGACAGCCACAACCCAAGGCGGAAGACTCATATGACTACGAAACAGAAGACCATCATTGTGACCGGAGCCTCTCAGGGAATCGGGGCCGCGATTGCCAACCTGTTCCTCGATCGCGGCTACAACGTGGTGGGTAGCTCGCGCAAAATCAGCCAAAAGAACGAGCTGCAGCGCTCGGACAAGCTGGCCCTGGTGGACGGCGACATCGGTCTGGCCTCGACCGCCGAGATCATCGTTGGTACCGCGATAAAGCGGTTCGGCTCGGTCGATGCCCTGGTGAACAACGCGGGGATTTTCTTTGTGAAGCCCTTCACCGAGTACACGCCCGAGGACTTCCGGTCGCTGTCGTCCACCAACTTGGATGGCTTTATCCATACCACGCAATTGGCCGTAAAGCAGATGCTCTCGCAAAAGAACGGCGGCAGCGTGGTGAGCATCACGAGTTCTATTGTCGATCATCCTCAAGCGGCTCTCACTGCATCTGTCCCAATGATCACCAAGGGCGGCATCGACGCGATATCCCGGAGTCTCGCGATGGAATACGCGCCGCAGGGCATTCGCGTGAACGTGGTGGCTCCAGGCGTCGTGGATACCCCGCTTCACAAGAACAATCCCAAGGAGTTCCTGCGCACACTGTCACCCCTTGGGCAGATTTCGGCGGCGAAGGACATCGCAGAGGCTGTGTTCTATCTCACCGAGGCGAGCCAGGTCACGGGCGAGGTGCTGCACGTTGACGGTGGCGCGCATTTAGGTCGGTGGTGATGTAGCGGCAGATGAAGGCAAATGATATCCATGGAGTACCGGTAATGTCCACGAACGCAACGAACGCCAGTGCCGAACGACGGCTGAAAGAGCTTGGAATAAGCCTGCCTCGTCCACCTGCTCCGCTCGGCGCCTATGTTGAAGCGGTGCAGACGGGGAACTTGCTCTTTTTGAGCGGCACGCTGCCTGTGGAGGAGGGAATCCCTAAGCTCTTGGGACGAATCGGGGCTGAGTTGAGCGTCGAAGAGGGACGGCGCGCGACTCGCCTGGCCGCGTTGAATGCGCTTGCGCTAGCCAGGGAGCATTTGGGGTCGCTGGATAGAGTGACGCGCGTAGTCCGCCTCGGGATTTCACTCGCTACGACGCCCGAGTTCCGTGAGCATCCGAAGGTCGCGGACGCGGCATCGGAATTACTGGTCAGTGTATTCGGAGCAGACCAGGCATCGACTCGCCTGGTCTTCGGCATGGCGAGTCTCCCGGTAGGCGTGTGTGTCGTGCTGGAGAGCATCTTCGAAATTTGTAACTGAGAACTTGCAGCGCAATTTGGCTCGCTTCACCTAGTCCAATCTCAGTTTTCTCAGCCACGCCGTGGCCAGAAGCATAAGCGTCACCGAAATTGCAAAAACAGCACATTCGATGAAGAACGCGCGGTCCATTCCAGCCTCAGAGATGGGGCGTTGCGCGAAGATGCCCGCGATCTGGGTCCACCAGTATGCAAACAAGCCGATGTCCATAATCCAGTGTCCGAGCATGCCGAATATGAGGGTGCCGGATGCTCTCGCCAACGTGCCGAGCAAAACACCCGCGCCGAAAACAATGGGTACCATGCCGATCAACGCCCAATCCTTCGTAAGGTGGATCAACATAAATGCAAGTGACGAAATCAGAATCGCCACGGCTGGGCCGTGCCGATTCTCTATCGGCCGCTGCATATAACCACGAAAGCCGGTTTCCTCGCAGACGCCGGCGGATAGCGCTGAGACGACGCACGCAAGCCATTGCATCTGCCGCGAGCCGATGAACGAAAAATCATAGCCAGAGTGGAAAGCTGCCGCAGGGAACGGTACGAAGCGGAAAAGGAGCACGATGGCGGCGTGGACCGAAGCGGCAAAAGTAGCTGCCGCTACAGCGCCCCAGAGCCATTGCGAGCCTGAAAGTGAGCGCACGCGGAAATAGTCGGCGCGTATCCCCTTCAATCTCGTGGGCGGGCCGCCACCCGCGGCCCACCACGCGTAGAGCACCAGAAATACGAGCTCCACGACTGCGGCTCTCGGCATTCCGAGCTTCAGCAAAATGATGGGCCAGAGATTGGCGGCGATCATCCCGATGAGAATGCCGCCAATGACGGCGCGAATGATCACCGGCAGGCGGATCCAAAGGCTTTTCATTTTTATCGTCACTTCCGCCTCCACCTGGCGAGCGGTGTCATCGGAGCGAACGTTGAATTGATATACACCACTGACGCCGGACGCTTACTTTGCTGCAACAAGTCGGACCGTCAGTTCTTTCATGTGCCCCAGAATCCTGTCGCGGGCCGCTGTGTAGCCATCGCTGACATCCGGCACATCGGTCCACTCGATCGACTGTCGCGCAACGGCCAGTTGTCCGGGCGGCAGTTTACACATGATGCAAATCACGGCCACCGCGTCGTGAGTCTCCCCGGCATCCAGCGGAACCGGCCTTTCTTCCGGACCGATTTCGAAACGATCGGCGCGAATCGATTCGCGCACATACGGCGGAATGACGGCTTCTGGTTCAATTCCACGGGCCACCGCATGAAATGGCAAACCTTGTTCCGCGGCAATGCGGTTGAAGAACCTGGCGGCGACGACGCTCTTCGCGCTGCCGTAACGACAAACGAACACGATTGTTCCGGTGCTGCTCCCGGTCTTAGCGGCGGGCTGCGCGGCTTCGCCGGAAGGTTTAGGCTTCACATCAACAAGATCAAGCGCCGCTCGCGGTCCACGTGGGAGCTTCGCGACGTCATCGTTCGCCCAAAAGTGCATAAAAAATAGATGCGGGGAATCATCGATGGTAATTGTCAGATCGCTTCGCGGCAGGCCGTATTTGTGCACACCGCCGGGTTGATTGGTACCAGGTTTGCCTAAGGCTTGATCGACCTTGCTCCAATCGATGTCGGCGGCGCCGGCCGTAGCGCTGATTGCCATCCCGGCAAACCCTGCGATGAGTGACGCGAAGCGCTGCATGGAATACTCCTCAAAGAGCTAAATCGATTGAGAGGCGAGTGAAAACCCTGTGGGGGCCATCGATGGCTTTCGTGTTGAAGTGACTTGCACCACGCGTACAGCGCGTCGTACATCATTGCCATCGCTTACCGGGCTCGCTCAAACGAGTGATACAAGTCATCGAAGAGATTCGTGGCGCGCTCGATCCGGGCGTCGTCCGAGGGCTGACTTGCGACAATCCCGGCCAAGAGCTGCTGGACGCCGGCCGTTTCCTTGCGGCCAAATTTCTGATCTTTTAGATCCAAGTCGTGAATAATTTCGGCGATGGCGCTTAAGGCCGGATCTTTGAGCTCGAGTCTGCCGAGGAGCACTTCGAAGGTGCATTGATCCCCCTCGTGCGTGAACTCCGCCTGGTACATATCGAAGCGGATCTCCGCAGTCGCGGGTCGGTAGTGGCGGTCCGCAACCCACTTGAACGTGGCTTTGGGATCGACCCAACGGCGAATGAGCCAGGCACTCGCCATGCGATCGACGTGAACATTGGCTCGCGTTACCCATGTCCGCCCTTTGAGTGAGGTCAGTTTTTCAGTTTGCATGGCGGGTTCAGCTCCCAACGTGTCAACGCTGATGTTGCGCGGTTCAAGCTCGCGCAGCAGTGCGCGGACTTGCTCACGGCCATTGGCTTGGAAGAAGTCGATCGCCTCGATGGCACTGATACGGCCGTGAAATCGGGCATGTTGAGTAGCCGTTTCCTCGGCTGTCGGGGGATCGCGTTTGCTCTCGAATCGGGCAGAGAACGCACGAATCTCGTCGGCAATGGCGCGGTATTGTTCTTCGCGCGCGGCGTCGAAGATCGCGATGATTTCCTCATCGGTGAACCCCTGCACGGCGCGAGCATCGAGAATCAAGCCCTCGCCGCCGGCATCTCGAACCTCGCGAAGCGTCCATTCGAAGTCCTCCAACGCCTCGTCCGTCGCCGGCATCAGATACAGCGCGTTCTTGAATGATGCGGCACCTACCGCCTGCAGGCGCCTCCAAATCTTGACGCGCGCGTAGGCGGGCTGGGCGGGTAGCTGGAAAGCCAGTACCCACCATCGGCGTTCATCACCACCTTCGGGAGCTGAAGAAGTCATCGCTGGAATATATCACTGTCCTTATTATAATGATACACTTGTATCAAATGCAGTGGGAGACTTCCATGACGCGACGCGACTTGGGCCGACTGATGACGGGTGCTCTCGCAGCGGCGGTGACAACTCCACCGGCTGTCGGGTCGCCGGGGACTAAGGGCGTCGCAGAGCGCTGGCGCCAGGGCTTCCCCGCGCTCCGGCATTCCACGGGACAGGATCGGCGCGTGTACCTCGACAGTGCCGCAACTGCTCAGCGACCGACCGCAGTCATCGATGCGCTGCGGGAATTCTATGAGCGTGACAATTCCAATCCTGGGAAGACTCAACACGCGATGGCGCGACGGGCTTTTGAGCGATACCAACAGGCACGCCAAACGCTCGCTCGTTTCATCAACGCGGCCAGTGCCGATGAAATCACGTGGGTTCGCGGGACGACTGAAGGGGTCAATCTTGTGGCGAGCGCCTGGGCCCGCTGCATGCTTCGGCCCGGCGATGAAATTCTGCTGACGATCGCGGAGCACGCCTCAAATCTGCTGCCCTGGCGGTTGGCTGCCGAGCAGACCGGCGCACGGGTCGGTTTCATCGACGTCGACGAGGAAGGCCGGATCTCACTCGAGGACCTGGATCGAAAGCTGTCTGCGCGAACAAGGCTCGTGGCCTTCAGCCATGTGTCGAACGTTGCAGGATACGTCAATCCAGCGACGGAGATTTGTGTGCGTGCGCGACAGGCCGGCGCACGAACCTTCATCGATGCGGCCCAATCCGCACCGCACGTGCCGCTCGACGTGCAGGCGATTGGGTGCGACTTTCTCGCTTTTTCCAGTCACAAGATTGCGGGCCCGATGGGCGCAGGAATTCTATGGGCGCGTGCAGAGGTTCTTGACTCAATGCCTCCCTATCAGTCGGGATCGAACATGGCGCACGGGGTCGATCTCAATGGCCAGGAATTCGAGAAGGCAGCGTACAAGTTCGGAGCGGGAACGCCGAACGTCGCGGATGCGATCGGGATGGCAGCCGCAGTCGAGTATCTTGAGTCGCTAGGCCGCGAAGCGATCCGAGTTCACGAAGAGCATATAACGAGCTATGCGCTCGAGAGATTGGCGAACGTTCCAGGTCTTCGTGTGCTCGGGCCGCGACAATTGAAGGATCGAATCCCCGTGTTCGCCTTCGATGTTGTAGGCATCGCTGCCGAAACGCTCATGCACGAATTGGATGCCCGGGGCGTCGCGATTCGTGCCGGCGATCTGTCAGCTGTGCCGCTCTTGAAGCATTTCGGAGTCCGCGAGGCTGCTCGCGCCTCGTGTTTTCTCTACACCACACGGGCTGACATTGACGAATTCATCGAGGCACTGAACCAATCCATTGCAATGCGTTTGTGAGGGGCCATTACGTACGTCAACCGGCGCGACTGTTCGCGCAAATCGGCCTATGATTCCCGAAAGTATCACATAGAAGGCGATCACTATGTCCACGGTCAAACCGGAATTCGAACGAATACAGACTGCACTGACAAGCTCGCTGCGCTCTCATTGGAAGCTTTTTCTGATCGAAGGGATTGTGCTCGTGATTCTCGGCTTGGCGGCCGTCATGCTTCCACTGATCGCCACGCTCGCGATCGCCATTTTAGTCGGTTGGGTCTTTTTGCTGAGCGGCATCATTGGGTTGGCGGCCACCTTTCGCATGCGTCACGCTCCGGGTTTCTGGTGGTCACTGCTCTCCGGCATTATTGGAGTCGCCGCCGGCATCGTGCTACTGCGATGGCCACTCAGCGGCGCGCTGTCGCTCACGCTTGTCTTGACAATATTTCTGGTTCTCGAAGGCGTCGTTTCGATCATGTTTGCGCTGGAGCATAAGCGCGAACTCTCCGGGCGGTGGGGCATGATGCTGATCAGCGGGCTGGTGGATCTGCTCCTCGCAGGAATGATATTTTCTGGATTGCCCGGGACCGCTGCATGGGCAATCGGTCTGTTGGTGGGCATCAATATGATCTTTGGGGGCTCAGCGCTCATAGCGATGGCCTTGCACGCTCGCGACTTGCCTCCATCGCGTCATTGAGTGCCGCTCTGAATTTCATTGGCTTGGATATGTTGGGAATCGGGTCGAAAGTTGAGCCGGTACCCGTCACTACGATATCACCGTAGTTTAGGATTCGCCCCATGAAGCTTTGCTTGACTCGTACCGTTTCAATTCTGTCAAAGCGAATCTCGATCGATTGAGTTGAAGTGACGCCGAACTTTGCAATTAGTCTTTTGCTGGTGATCACCAGCTCAGTGGACTTGCGCGCAATGAGGGGCCAGGCGATGACGCCTAGCGCGATAAGCAGGATCACCGTTTCAAATTTACTTCCCAACGTACCGTTGCCGCTCTTACTTGAAAGCGATGCAGCCAATCCAAACAGGGCGCCGAAGGCCAAAAATCCGCCGATTAGGAAACTAAACCAGTATTTCCACAGGGAAACACTCGCTGAATAGTTGATCGTCTCGTCTTTTCCAAGGTTTTTATCAACGTAACTCCCCATCGCTGTTTCACCCGTTTATTGTTTATGGCCGAGGTCAGCGCAGCATGCGCTGCCACCCGGCCCATGGCAACGGGAGGATTATGACCCGCGGGAGTGAACGGGCTGCGTTTTGGACGGCGGATCGGCGTCAACGACTTGGAGCATGGGTCCACTCGTTTGCGGGTAGAGGGCTTCATTGGTCACAAACAATGTCGCCCCCGGCATCAGTACTCCATTAATTCGGGCCGCGAAGTCGGCCGGCATTTTGATTCTGGCAACCGCGTTCGGATCTACCTGTGTACCTTGTTCTCCGATATGACCGGGCACGCCGATTCTCAACCAACTAAATTTGGTTGGGTCAGGAACGTAGGGATCGGGCACGCTGCTCGGGCCCTCGCTGAGCACCAGTGCGTGATTGACGAGCGGCGCATCGCCGGTGACGGTCAATCGCGCGCGGCCGATCTCGATCCCGTTGCGATACACGACGATGAGTTGACTCGCCTGACTGAGCACGATGCTGACCGGCCCGCTGGGTGACAATTCGGGTTGCCAACGCTCATTCTCTTTGGGCGCAAAAGCCTCGGGCTCGACCGGCTGGCCGCCGACAAACTTTACGGGAGCAAGATAGCCCGGATGCGCAACCTGCTCTGGCGCTGTCTGCTCGGTGCCGATCACCACCGTCATGCCGTTGGGCGAAATGTCGAAGAGCCGCTGTGCGAACTCGCTTGGCAAGTGAATGCAACCGTGAGATTCGGGATAGCCGGGCAAGCCCCCGGCATGCAGCGCGACGCCGCCCCACGTGAGTCGCTCCATGTAGGGCATCGGCGCGCCGTCGTAGATCGTCGAGCGATGCTCTTTTTGTTTTTGCAGCACCGTGAAAACTCCAGTCGGAGTCAGATGACCCGGACGGCCGGTGCTTACCGTGGTCGCTCCGATCAGGATACCGTTGCGATAAACATAACCCCGTTGTTCTGTGATGCTGACGACCATGACCACAGGGCCCGTGGTCACGGCTTCGCCCATCCACAGAAATTCGCCTTTCTTCAGCTGATTAATGGGCGTGTCGATCGGTACCGAGGCCTTCGCGCCCCAAAAAGGCACTGAATCGGCCAGCGCCGGAGCCCGTGCCACCACACCACCTATGACACTCAGCACCAAACAAAGCGATTGAATCGCTCGCCCCATGGCAGACATGTGAACTTCCCCGAACGAATCAAGTCAGAAAGTAAGCTTACCGGTGCTGGAGTTCTATGTCTTGGTACTTTCCCGCCGTTTTTTTATCAATCTTGCTCTTGCCAGCCTTGCTTCTGGGTCCGCGGGAGCCAGGCTCGCACTCGGACGGTCAAAAAGTGTCGACGGCCCAATAGATCCCAGTTTGCTGCGGCGTGCGCTCGATGCTCTGGAGCAACATCACGACAGCATCAGCTACCGGGATATTATCGGTGTCGCCGACTTCTCCCTTCCCTCGCGCGCACCGAGGTTTCACTTGGTGAACCTCACCGACAGCAGCGTGCGCTCGCACTTGGTTGCTCATGGGAGGGGCTCCGACCCCGCTCATACAGGATGGCTCGAGCGCTTTTCCAACGAGCCCCGCTCCAACGCGACCTCCGCCGGAGCGTATAGAACGGGTTCTCCTTATCTGGGTGCCCATGGTCGCTCGATGCGGCTCGAGGGACTGGACCCAACGAACAGCAACGCCCTCTCTCGCGCGATCGTGGTGCATGGTGCCTGGTACGTGAATGAGGAAATGGTCGGCCACTCCGGCGTGCTTGGTCGCAGCCAGGGCTGCTTCGCCGTCGCCGATTCCAGCCTGCCCGTAATCATGGCACGGCTTGGGCCAGGGCGCCTGATCTATGCGGATAAAGCTTAGAAGACGAGGCGCCACTTGGACTTTTCGGCGGCACGAGCGATCGATCCATTGATCGCCCGCCCGGCCTGTTTTACGACTGCTGGAGCGTAATGTGCATACCCACCGCCGACAGGTTGAATCGCAGCCCCCCGGTCTGTGAGTGCAGCTTGATTACGACGCCCTTATCGTTCTTGAGGTATGCGATCGAGCCGCCCTCAATGATCGTCGCGCCGGCTGTGACCGCCGAATAATCGCCGCTGAGATCCGCCGGCGTGGCCAGATTGTAGACCTCGCCCTCCGCGGTAATACCGGCTCCGCCGACATCAGCGACCGAGACGCCCGAGAGTTTGAACTTGTACTGTTTTTGGTCCTTGCTGTTGTAAAGGGTGCCGTGACCCCAGGTGTATCCGATGCCGATAGCCACCGAGCCACCACTGAGCCACACGTAAGCTGACGGTATAGCTCCCTCCGCGACAGGGGGCGGCGAGGAAGCACCTTCTGCCGCCGCAACGCCGGACACGAAAATGATAGCTAAGAGACTCAGAAATGACTTGTGCATGGTTTTGTAACTCTCTCAAGGTCTAGGAATAGCAAGCTAATTTGGCGTGTCATGTCCCCGCGCCCGATCTGGCGGAGTCGTACATCGCCGGCATAAGCTTGCCGATCGAGAACCGGAGAGGCTTGAACGAACTTGTCTTTACTTGGCTAAAATTGCGATTACGTTTTCTTGCGGACGCAGAATCCCCTGAACCAGGAGCCTGTAAATGAAACCTCGTGTCTCGATACTGATGGTGACTTCAATCGATGGCCGGCTACATCCCAGTCGCTTCACCGCGAGTCCCGATGGTACGCGACGCGACTGGTCAGAGCAGTACGAGAAAGTTCACGCCTCCCTCCAGGCCAACGCCTGGCTGGTCGGGCGCGTCACTATGGCGGAGATGAGCAGGACCGGCCCACACGCGCCATCCGGGCCATGGAAGGTTGACCGACCGATCCACGTTGCTAAGACAGATGCTGCCTCGTTCGCCGTTGCGCTCGACCCTTCCGGCAAGGTTCACTTTCAGGGCGCGAAGCTGAGCGGCGACCACGTCATCGTTCTCGTTGGTCGAGATACCCCCGATAGCCATCTGGCCGAACTTGCGACTGACGGCGTCTCGTACATTGTCTCCTCAGGCACAGAGTTCGACATCCCGAGCTTGCTGGATTTGCTTGCCCGAGAGTTTGGCATCAGGCACCTCGTGGTGGAAGGCGGCGCCAGAACGAACGGCGCTTTCCTGGCCGCCCAGGTCGTCGACGAGTTGCGAGTTCTGGTCGCGCCGGCGCTCGATGGAGCGCAGGAAGTTCAGGGAATCGTGGATTACCGCACCGGCCTAGCAGGGGTCGTGAGGATGCAGTTCAAGTCAGTGGACGTGCTCGATCACGGCGTCGTCCAACTTGCGTATGCGGTGTTGCCCCCGGCCGCGTGATACGCCTGCACCGCGCTGCTCGCGATGGGCTGGACGGGTCGAGTAACGATTAGGGCACGGTTACCCAGTCGCGTAATGCCCGGCCGTGTGCCTCACGTGAGTCCGGGTTCGGTAGTTTGTAGGTCACGCCCAGTTCACCGGAGACTCCCTTCCATGCCCACGTATTCCTATATGTACTTCATCGATGCGGGCTTCATCGATGCGGGTCTTTTGATTGCCTACTCAATCTTGATCACTCGTGCGCTCGCCGGTGTGGCGAAGATGCTGCCATCAAGCGGATCTCATCCGGTCGGGGGTCTATGAATTATCGCCTTACAAAAGAAGGTCAACAATACAGGTATATCAATCGCTATCGTACCAGCGTTACACGCTACTTGAGGTGCCTAGGGCTCGGTCGGCAGCCTTCCGAAATTCATTTATGTCCCACAACGCAATTCGCTTACACTCGTCCGCGATCGATGCAACTTCTTGACGCGTTACTCCAACGACATTGAAACCGAGCATGGTTGCCCCGTCGCACGCGATGAATCGGCCAATGCGGGATTCTTCCTCGTACACGTAGGAAAAACCCGCTTGTCGCCCGCTTACCATTTTAGCCAGATTGGCAGTATCTTGGACCGGAAACAGGAGCGACCTCGCCGCCGCAGTATCGTCAACGTGCCACTTCGATAAATATATTTTGAGCGTATCTCGCATGAGTCCGATTCTCAGGTGACCTCTTTGACGGTCCCGGCGCGCAGATTAAACAGAGAGAATGACGATGCCTGGTTGCCCCGCGACTCCCCTAGTGCTTTCTGCATCGCCGGGTGAGCTGATCCTCGTCCGATGTTCGATTCGTTGGCAACGGCATTGCTGCAAAACCAGACGGTGTGTCACAGGCTCCAGCACGTTATGTGAAGATCAGATGCGCAGATTCAGCTAAGCGAAGCCAGTAGTCCGGCTATCAGCCTAACGGCTTCGAATGAAACCCGTTGCGATCCACTTCGCGCGAGTTAACAACCAGCCGTGACGCCTCAATGGCCTTTCCATTGCACCTTGCAATCGCCTCCAAGGTGGCAAATCTCGGCGAGACGATTTCTTTGCCGGCGTGTCGGTTCCACCAAGTGAATTGGTAGACCGCGGTCTCAGCCATGGGCTCTGCTCCCTTGGTTTGACTGCCTCCGATGATACGGATTGTTCGCGTCGAACTAAGGGCGCCAAAGGATCTACATTGGGGAAGCGTGGAGTAGTCGCCGGAAGCGATTGCGCTATGTTAAAGGCCGCCGAGCTCGCGCCCGGCGGCTGTCAAGCGGCTAGAAGCCTTTCGTGAGAAGACCCGCCTTCAAGAAGCGCGTGAGCTCTGCAGAATCGTGTCCGGGCATCATGTTGAGGTTGGGTTCCGCTGTATGTAAACGGTGTAGTTCAACAAATTCGCCCATCACGGCATCGCGGTCCTCTCCGCCAAGCCAAGTGACCAAACGCGCCCGCTCACGAACTTCTTCGATGTTGCGCATTTGCCAGGCAACATCCCCCAGAAACAGGATCTCCTGACCGTCCGCGCGCTTGACGTATACCATTTGACTGCCTGGGGTGTGGCCGGGCGCTTTGATCAACACCACGCCCGGCGCGATCGTCTGATAGGGCTCATCGTCGATTCCCCGATAGCCGTCGAAGACGGTCGGAGATACGTTTAGCTTGGATATCTGAGCTTCCCGAATGGCTTTCTTCAGCTCGGTAACTTGGACTTGCGTAAGACGCGCCTTTCCCATCAGATCCTTGAGATTGGGCTGGGCGAGAAGCCCGCCGACATGATCCGGATGCTCATGAGTCACGATGATCAGCTGAGCCGTCGCGAGCGCGGCGCCGAGCCGCGCATAGGCAGCGTCATCAAAAACATTTGCACCCATCTGCTTGGCAACGTCAGCGTTGAAGGCCGTATCGACGATGACAGCATGATCTTTATAGACGATTTCATACGCAGAAACGGGCATATCCAAATTCTGCCAACCCCCGCCTGCGATGACGAAGACTTCCGGCGCCAAGAGATGTCCGATGGTCTCCACCCGGATCGCCACGGGTAGATCGACCACGCCTGCATCCGCCAGCCGGCGGACGGCCGTCATGTCTATCGAATAGTGAGCCGAGGAGGGGGTGTGGCTCTCTATGGCAAGCCACCAATACGCGGGAATGCTGATGATGATCAGCACCAGGACTGTGTAGCCGAGCCATTTGAGTACTTTCATGACCGTCCCACGCCCGCGCCCAGGGTGACGAGAAGCTCGTCCAGTTGCGCGAACGTCTCGCCCATTCCACCCGTACTCCCAGAGGCAATGGCACCGTCGAGAGCTTCCTTCGAGGGATAGAGGTCGTGCATAACGACCAGCGTCTTGTCACCTCTTTCTTCAAAGGTCACCGTGGTGACGGCCCCACCTTCACCGCCTTCGTCATTCGTCCAGACGACGCGGGAGTGCGGCGTCACTTCGATGTACCTACCGAAGAACTCCATAGGCTGCTCAGAGGCAGCGTGGCCGAACACGAAACGGTACGTGCCCCCAGTACGAACATCCGCCTCGCAGGAAAGGAAGGACACTCCAAACGACTTCGGTGCCCACCACCGCTTGAGCAACTCGGGCTTGGTCCACGCGTCAAACACGATGCGCGCCGGGCCGTTGAAGGTTCGCGTAACGACTAGCTCACGCTCGGACTTCCGTTCCACCGTCGTGCGGTTCTTCGTGGTGGTAGTCTCACTCTCTGTTCTTGCGTCCATCGACCTTCTCCTTCTGTTGCAGTTCCTCAACAACCCTGTCCAGCTCATCGAAGCGAGCGTCCCAGAGCTGGCGGTACCTCTCGATCCATGCTGCCTCTTGCTCCAATCGGCGCATGCCGAGCTTGCAGGTCCGCACGCGCCCGACCTTCTGCGTGGTGACGAGGCCCGCCTGCTCCAAGACGCCGACATGCTTCTTCATGCCCGTGAGGGTCATGTGGAACTTCTCGGCAAGGTCCGTGATTGAAGCGTCTGCACGCCCGAGCTGCTCCAGAACGCCGCGTCGGGTAGCGTCCGAGAGCGCGGCGAACGAGGCATCGAAGCCGGCATACTGAACCATATGGTTCAGTATGTAACACACGGATTGGCGGCATGCAAGGGGAGGCCGAGCGCGCTGCGTTGCCGGCCGCCTTCACTCCCAAATCGACGTCATTTCGATGCAGATTCGATCGACTCGGCGATCCCCAGGCCCTTCAAAGGCGGCTGCTCCCGGACGTTGTCGGAGGCGCCTGTTCGTTGGCGCCAACGGCGGTCAACTCACCGCGAACTCTGGCTGCATCACGATGAATCGTATAGCAAGCAATGACGATCAGTACAAAGGCAACGATCAGCAAGAGGTGACCCCAGGCTACGCCGAGGCGCAGCGCGGGACCTACTGCCATGCCGCTTTTCGCGTAAGCGGTGCTGATTTGCCCCATCGTAAAAGGACCCATCGCCAAGCCGATGAAGGTCACCATCATCAAGCAGATGGCGGAAGCTGTCCCGCGCATATGCGGCGGAACCAAGTCGTTCACAGTTGAGTAGGCGGGGCCGATGAACATCGGGCTGAAAAACATCGCAAAGAAATTGTAGACGTACGCCGCAGACAGGCTGGAGGAAAAATACACGCCAGCCGCAAACGGGATGGTTGCGAGGGTGCAAAACAACCCGATCAGCAGACGGCCGTGCTCCCATCTTTCCTTCAACTTATCGGCCACGAGTCCACCGATCGAGATGCCCATCCATGCGGCGACCGCCGCGGTTAAACCAATGACAGTGCCAATTTCCGCCTTGCTGACGTGGTGCGCACGAAGCAGATAGGGAATGGCAAAAAAATTGCTGCCGTACCCCACAAAACTTGCGCAAGGGAAGGCGCCGCAAATCAGCATGACGGTGCGATTCTTAAATATCGCGCTGAACACTTCCGGCGAGTGAATGATCAACGTCTGTGTCCATGTAAACATGCAATAAACGCCGGTGCCCATCGCGATCCATTGAACGGGATTGTGCAGCCACTGAGTAAGACTCCAAGCGCCCACGATTACTGCGAGCAGCACTGTCAAATTAATTGAAATGGTTTTGGCGCTGGCCTTGTTAATCAACACGAGATTGACAAGGTTCAGCAGCGGCAGCACACCCATCATCTCCCGGCCGAAGACTCGGAACGGGTGCGGCTCAGGCTTTACGTTTAGTCCTTCGCTCATGCCGCGCATCGGCTCGCGCAGGGTTCTGACCCACAAAGCCATCAGGAGTCCCGGGATACCCACCAATAGAAAGGCCATTTGCCAACCCTGTAACCCGAACGGCGCGGCCGTATGATCGGGAAACCAGCGGTGCCACGTATCGAGCACGATGCCGCCAATGGCCACTCCTATGCCGCCGCCGATATAGACGCCGCTGGAATAGATCGCCATCACCGTTGCACGTCGCTTGGGGCTGAAATAATCCGATAGCATCGAAAGTGCCGCGGGGGTGGCGCTCGCCTCTCCTATGCCAACACCAACGCGAAACCCCAGCAACGCGCTGAAAGCTTTTGCCGTGCCCGACAATGCTGTCATCACGCTCCAGAAAGCGAGACCGACGGAAATCATCGATCTTCGCGCCCAGACGTCGGCCAAGCGGCCGAGGGGAATTCCGAACAAAGCATAGAACGCGGCAAAAACCGTGCCGTATAAAATTCCCAACTGGGCGTCGGTCACTTTCAAATCCGACTTGATGTCTTCCGCGAGTATGGAAATAATTTGCCGATCGACAAAATTGAAAACATAGACGCTCGTCAAAACTATCAGCACATAGTTCGCGTAACGACTGCCGACATACAATTTATCTGCCAACAGGCCTGGCTGCGGGGTCACGACGCTTTCGTTTGCGCCAGTCGTCGCTGGTAATGTAATAGCTTGAGTTTTCTCTGTATAAGCCATGGCGGTCTCTACGACGCTTCAATTCGCTATTCGTCGCCACAAGTACGGCGCTCGATTAGAGCACACTCGACCGGACACCTCCATCGTAGGGGCTCACGCTCGCCGGTAAGTTACCTCGGACGCCGATTACCAGGCTCCTGTACGAGCGTGAGCAGCAGCATCGTCACGATGCTATTCGTTAGAGATAGATCGGCGGCTCGGTCGTCAGACCGCGTTTGACTGTCCGGGCGCGCTCGTCGGCGAGGACCTCGCTCGCGCCGGCTTCCAGGGCATCGAAGGCGGTGGTGACCACGCTCTGCGGGGAGACCTTGATGACGTCCAGTCCACGGGCCAAGTCGGTATCGACAAACCCGACGTGCAGCCCGAGAACCTGCGTTCCCTGTTGCCGCAATTCGTTGCGCAGGCCATTGGTCAGACTCCAGGCGGCCGCCTTGGAGACTCCGTAGGCGGTCATGGCGCCGCTGTTGATCCAGCTGGCGACGGATAGCACATTGAGGACGGCACCCCCGCCGTTCTTGGCGAGCACGGGAGCGAAGGCCTGTGTCATGCGCAGTATCCCGAAGACATTGGTGTCGAATTGCGCGCGGGCAGCTTCATTGGCCTCAGGGTCGAGAAGACCGCCCGGCCGTGCAATCCCTGCATTGTTGATGACGAGGGTGACGTCAGCGCAGATTCGCGCGGCGGTAGCCACGTCCTTATCCGAGGTGACGTCGAGTTTCACGGGGACGACACCCGGAGTGGTGATGGACGAGGGGCTGCGAGCGCCGGCATAGACCTTGCGTGCACCGCGCGCCAGTGCAGCTTCGGCGAAGGCGAGTCCGATGCCGCGATTGGCACCGGTGATGAGCACGATGGCATCATGCAGTTTCATGTTCGGATCCTCTTCATTTCACAGCGACTGCTTGGCGAGACCGTCGGCATAGACAGCACCGATGCCTGCGGAGGCGCCCGTGATGAGGGCAGTGCCCTTTGAGCGGAAATCACTCATATCTTTTCCTTGGTGAACACGAGACATGTGGTTGTCGCGGTGGCGCAGAGGGTGCCGTCCTTGTCGAACAGCTTGCCTTCTGCGAATGCAGCGCGTTTTCCTTGTGAGACAACCCGCCCTTCAGCGCGGACGGGTCCGCTCGAGTCGGTAAGCGCGCGATGGTAGGCGATCTTGAGTTCGAGCGTGGTATAGCCTTGCCCGGCATTCAGGCGCGAATGCACCGCGCAGCCCATAACGGTATCGAGCAGAGTCGCCGCATAACCGCCATGCACGGAGCCGATGGGATTGTAAACCGCTTTTGTGGGCGAACCCTCAAACGCCACGAAACCCTCTTCCGCCGATACCGGATGAATGTCGAGCGTCTTGACGATACCCTCATATCCAGTCTCGCCGTTAAAGATCGCATGGAGCTGCTCCATGCCCGAAAGGTGCTTTATGTCTGCAACGGCATTCATTGTGGGGTTCCTCCCGGTAGTGTATCCCTCAGACCAAGTCGCGCCTTGATGCTCGCGCGCGCGGACTTCAAGAGTTCATCGGAGAGCCGGCGGTCGGACACCAACCGGGAGACCGCGACTGCGCCCGCCATTGCGGATTGAACCGACGCAGCAAGAGCTTCGCCGTCGTTGATATCGGCGGCCTTGATCAGGTCCGTGAGCCGGCTCAGGAGCGCCCTTAGTCCGGAATCGAAGGCGGCGCGAAACTCTTTAGATTGTCGCGGCAAGTCGGAATTAAGAGCGACGATCGGGCACTCTCGCGAACGATTGTCTCGATGTGCGGACGACACGTAGAGATCGATATATCGCGCGAGCGCATCGCGCGGCGCCAGACCATCGGTCCCACCCGGAAATGTCCGCTTCGACTCCTCAAAAACACCTTCCAGCGCTTCAACCAGCAACGCATCTTTGGATTTGAAATGGGCGTAAAAACCGCCATGGGTGAGGCCCGCCGCCTGCATCAGTTCCCCCACGGCCAGTCCTTCAGGACCCTTTTCCCGCAAAGCCCTGCCGGCCAGCCTCACCAGCTTGGCGTGGGTCTCGCTCTTGTGCGTGTCGCTGTAGCGCATCTGATGATTTTCCTCGCGCGCATTATATGATAAACATCATATAACGGTCAAGTAATGCACTGTTTTCCAATTCGCCGTCCAAGTGACGCTCAGAGCAAAGAAATCTTGCAGAGTCTCAAGGCTTACTACGACGAGTGGCTCGGCGCGCTTTTATGCAGCAATTTAACTAATCCCGCGCCTGCCGCGCGCGGAATGAGGCTACTTTCGCGCGATTGCCGCACATAGCCATACTGCACCAACGCCGGTGGTGAGCTTTCGTCCGATCGTAAAACCACAGCGTGCAATCTGAACTCTCACAAGTTCGTACCAGTTGAAAATCCCCTTCGGTCAGTAATGCAGCGATAGCGTTTGCCACTGGTGCCAACGCTGCCTCGACTGTGGGGAGGTGCCGCTGAAGCCGGAGGGTGGGCGGCTTCCCTTGCCGCCATTCGAGTTGTTTATTGGAACGATCGAGCGCGAGGAACCTGTTCAGCACGATGGAATTGCCGACTCTATCTGCCTTGCGACACGCCACCAACTCGCGCGCAGATTCGCGCAACTCAATCGCAGCCTTGACTAGTGTACCGCTGCGACCCTTAGGCACCTCGCCGGTCACTGCCGTGATTGATCCGGTCCGACGTAGCCACTGCAGAACACTCTCGTCGCTGCCGAGGCACTCGCGGTTACTCTGGCCCACGCCAAACCTCGTGTTAATGAAGTCCAGCGCCAGATCATCAGCGATGAACAGCGGCTCAGGGGGTGTCGCGGAAGGTGCACTGGACAGTTTCATAAGTGTTTAGTGTAACCGATAAAAGAATACTTGACCAGTTACCACATCGAGTGTAACCTCTATCATGCTAGTTTACAGGTTACACACCAACAGGAGTCTTCCCAATGTCACTCTCACGCTTTGCGACCGGCATGCTGGCCGTTGTGGCGGCCGTTGGCGGCAGCGGCGCTGCCAACGCCAGTCCTTCCCAGCACACCGTTGAGGCGTCCGCGCCCCGGAATGGAGCGACCAGCTACCATCAGGTCGATGTTCAGGGCATCAGGATTTTCTATAGGGAGGCCGGTGACCCTTCATCACCCACCGTCCTTCTCCTGCATGGTTTCCCCACGTCCTCCCATATGTACCGCAACCTGATTCCGATGCTCTCTGACCGTTACCATCTCATTGCGCCCGATCTGCCCGGCTTTGGCTTCTCAGATGCGCCCGATCGCTCCAAATACAGCTACACGTTCGATCATCTTACTGACACCATAGATGCGTTCACGCAGGTAATTGGACTGCACCGATATGCCCTTCTTGTATTCGATTACGGTGCGCCGGTCGGATGGCGACTCGCAGTCGCTCACCCGGATCGGATTACGGCGATCATTTCTCAGAACGGTAATGCATATGAAGAAGGGCTCAGCAGCGGGTGGAGCCCGATTCAGAAGTACTGGCAGGATCCGAGCGAGGCTAATCGAGCGGCTTTGCGGGAATTTCTGACACCGCAGAGCGTTAAGTGGCAATACGTCCATGGCGCCCCGGCGGAGAGTCGAATCGCTCCGGAGTCATACACTCTCGACTCAGCATTGCTTGCAAGACCCGGCAATGATGAGATTCAGCTCGATCTGTTTCGCGACTATGCCAGCAACGTGAAGCGCTATCCGGAGTTTCAAGCGTACTTCCGCGCCCAGCATCCGGCGCTGCTGGCTGTTTGGGGCAAGAATGATCCCTTCTTTACGCCGCCCGGCGCGGAGGCTTTCAGGCGCGACAACCCGAACGCCGAAGTGCACTTCTACGACACGGGGCACTTCGCACTCGAGACAAACTGTCAGCAGATCGGGGTGGAAATTCACCGCTTCCTAGACAAAACTCTGAAGCCGGAGGTCGCAAAGCGTTCGTGATCAAGATGCGGGCGGCTAGGCAGGGCGTCTTCACGGCCGCCCAGCCGCCCGGTGCTCGAGCGTAGGCGAGGGCGCCGTAATCTGTTTTTGGGACGTAGATGTCGCAGGTTCAAATCCTGTCACTCCGACCACTATGGAGTTTTTTTTGGCCGGGTGCTTGTTCCGAAATGCCCGCCGCAAAGTTGTCGCTCCCCAAAATGATGTCTACCGGAGGAGTACAGTGATCCGGTTAGCTTCCCAGGACGAGGGCCGTTGCTTGAAGGAAACGAGCTGGACATACGTTGCCGCGACCCCTTGCAAGACCGTGCAGGCCTGGGGATGTGAGATAGGCGGCTTCAGCGAACATGCTGCAAAACCGGTTCATCGTCTTGAGCTTCCCGTCGCGGGAGCGGTGATCGTATTGTGTTGTGGCGAATCGGTGACGCTGCAGCCCGCGTTGCGCCTGGGCGATGCAACGCGCTCGAGCGCCTTCATTGCGGGGCTCCAGGTAGAGGCACAATGCGTGTTGCATTCAGGAATTAATGACTGCGTTGAAATCCGCCTGCCTCCGCTGGCCGCTTATGCCCTGCTCGGAGCCGCGATTGCCGAAGCCAATCGCGAACCAGTAAGCCTGGTGGAGGTGGTCCCAGAGCCGATTGGCATGCTTCTCGACCAACTGCGTACGACGAGTACGTGGGAACATCGGTTCGCTGCAGTGGATCAATTTCTGGCACGGGGGTTCGCCGAGTCGAAACGGCGCGTTCCCCCTGAACTAAGTTGGGCTTGGGAAATGCTTGATCAGTCTCACGGACAAGTGCCCATTAGAGAGCTTGCTCGAGTAATTGGTTGGAGCGAGCGGCATTTGATCAATCAATTCCGCGTCTATTTCGGGGTGCGGCCCAAGGCGACGGCACGACGACTTCGCTTTTCTTATGCGTTCGACATGCTTTCAACGCACCCGGCCGGTGACCTCAGCACGATCGCAGCGCAAGCGGGATTTAGCGACCAGAGTCATATGACCCGCGAGTTCCAGACTTTCTCTGGACTAAGCCCTGGCGTTCTCCGAACGGCACGATTCGATGATCTTCCCGGCATTCCCGCCGCTGTACTTCTTAATCCTTAGAGAGGTAAGTTTTCTTCTAGACCGATACCGTAGTTCCGAAGATGATCGGCGTACCACCAACGCGAGGATCTATGCACGGCAACGTTTCCTTCATCGAACTCGGCACATCTGATACTGAGCGATCCCGCTCGTTTTTCGAACGAGTCTTCGGATGGACCTTCAATCCAATGGCACAAGGCGGCGGTTGGTTTCAAGCTCCCACAATGCGAGTTGGCTTTCACGGCGAGGATACGCCTCAGATTTATGTTTTCTTCGAGGTCCCCGACTTGCTGCAAGCGATAGCGCTCGTTCGGGAGGCCGGAGGTGAAGCCGATCCCCCGGCACCGGAGGAGCCTGGGTTCGGTCGAATGGCCTTTTGCCGTGACCCGCAAGGCATACACTTCGGCCTTCACCAACAATCTGGTGACTGAAGTCCGCGCGATTAGTGAACTCCTTTAGGGATATGCGCCCATCTTGGTCACTCGGTCGGAGAATTGAATAAACCTATCGGATAGGTTATATTTTCCCATGCCCACGGTCCTTCGAGTTGGCGGTCTTCGATTTGTGATATGGCCAAACGATCATGACCCTGCGCACGTTCACGTTTTTTCTGCGCAAGCCGAAGCCAAGATCGAACTGGGGGAGCCAAATGGACACCCTCGATTGATCGAAAATCGGCGCATGAAACGGAGCGATTTGTCGAAGGCGTTGAAGGCCGTATCTGAGCATCATTCGCTGCTAATGGAGAAATGGAGCAAGTTTCATGGGTGACTGGATAAAAGGTGAATTAGCTCGCTCGTATGAGGGCGCGACCAAGGCGGGCGAAGCGCGCTTGGCGAGGCAACCTCGCGCCGCCAAGGCGCATTACGATGCGCGTAAGTCGCGCCTCGTGATCGAGCTTACGAACGGTGTGATTCTGATGTTGCCACCGAAGTTACTGCAGGGTTTGAAGAACGCCACGGCGGCGCAGCTTGGGAAAGTGGAGTTGACGCCACTGGGCACCGGACTGCATTGGGAAGCGCTGGATGCGGACCTGAGTGTCGCTGGGCTCGCTGCGGGTGTTTTTGGTTCGAAGGCCTGGATGAGCGAACTGGCGCGCTATGCCGGATCGCGCACCTCTGCGCGCAAAGCGTCCAGCTCGCGGCTTAACGGTAAAAGGGGGGGGCGGCCTCGCGTGCGAGAGGTTTCTCAACGAACGTAACAATCTGGTGCGGCACCCTGTCGCAGTAAGTTCATAGGAAAGAGTCGTAAAATATTGATTTTATTGGCTCCCCGGAACGGAGCCGAAATCACGCAAAACCTCGGCCGCCGTCGAAACGGCACGCGGTAGCTGACCATACGTCGTCCACCGCGTGAAACCCTCCATCAAATCGTAAGCAGCTCTTCGAAGAATCCGCCAATTTGTCGCACGCGGTCGATGAAGTGAATCTCCAGGATCCAGTGACGCTGCCCTCCGCTCGGGTCGCGGGCTCGCAAGCGCAACTCGTTGCCGTGTCGAATGGATAGCGGCTTAGGCTCACCCGGGGCAGTTTCATGCGGAAAGTGACCAACTAGGTGGCCAGCGGTTTTGTTTCCGAACTCCCAGCCGGCGGCTCTGGCGAGACCCACAACATAGTCGTACAGCTCGCCGCAGGTCAGATCGGGATGCTCCTGGAAATAGGCTTTGCCACGGTGAAATGCAGTTTCGATGTCTGCTACTAGTTTGTGCTTGGCGGGATCTGCGCCCAGAGCGTAGGTTCGGCCGAAGTCTGCTTCAAACGCCTCGAACACTGGCCCGAAATCCAGATACACGATATCGTCATCCTCGATGCGCCGATCTTGCGGATCATCGTGGTAAGTGAGCAGAGTATTCGGACCGGCGCGCGCGATGCGTTTGTGCCAGTGACGACGCACACCAAAATGGCTCTGAGCGAGTGCATAAATGTCGGTGCTGACTTCGCTCTCGAGCTTCCGGGGCGTTATCACACCCAAGTCGATGACTGTGGCAAATAAATCCTCCGCCTTACGCTGCGCGTCGAGTAGCGCCCGAGAGATTTCATCTAGTTCCGGCATCTACCGATTCTAGCGCACGCTTACGAAGGCTATGCGAAGAGCTCTCCGGCAGCTGCGGAAACACATACGGCCGTCTCGGGCTGTTAGAATCGCCCCCACAAAGAATTAAGAGTCTTGAATGGTTGTCCGATACCTGGACTACTTGGTGGCGCTCGCGCGAACGGCATTTTGCGGGTGCCGCGGCGGCCTGCAATGTCACGCAGCCGACGCTCTCAGCGGGGATAAAACAACTCGAAGAAAGTTTGGGCGATTCTCATCGTCGAGCGGCGTCAACGCTTCGTGGGGTTCACATCATCCTAGGCCCGCCCGGACTCACGTAAATGGGTCTCACGTGCTGCGTTGAGTGTCCAACCTCACCGTGCGACGTCGGCTTAAGCTATT
>Ga0210406_10000234_pt1 | contig 84014 bp, 74 predicted proteins | sample IncBWC30MmetaG_FD_155454 | JGI IMG/M metagenome (GOLD analysis project Ga0210406, IMG submission 155454) | Forest soil microbial communities from Barre Woods Harvard Forest LTER site, Petersham, Massachusetts, United States - Inc-BW-C-30-M | ecosystem: Environmental > Terrestrial > Soil >...
CATCGGCGCTGGGCGCCTTGGTGCAGGCCGGACTCGCCAACGCCATCACGCAAACCGCGGCGGCTGACCCTAAGGGGGAGACTGAGCGCATAAGGATCCCTGTGTTTGACTGAAAACTAGAAACGCTGCAAATCATAAGCGGCAATCGGAATTCGCGGCGCGCGCATCGCGACGATATCCGCGATCAATTCCGCCGTGATGGGCGCGAGCGTAAGTCCGATGTGCTGATGTCCGATCGCGTAGAACAGCTTCGCAGGTCCCGGGGCGCGGCCGATCCCCGGCAGGTAGTCCGGCAGCACCGGGCGCGACCCCATCCAGCTCGAACCTTCGGCCTCGCAGGCGTAACCGAGCGCACGTACCTGCCGTCGCAGGCGGGCGGGCTTGCGTGGGTCCGCCGGCGCGTCCGCATCGGCAAATTCCATATAGCTGGTTGCGCGCAGCCGTCCGGTCATCGGCGTGACGACCACCCGATCATCCAGGTAAGCCACAGGCCCGTCGAAGAATGCAGCGCCGCGCGGAATTTCGATGTGGTAGCCGCGCACCGCCTGCAGAGGTGCGCGCAATCCGAAGGGCGCGAGCAGCGGCGCCGAGCGTACGCCGGCGCACACCAGCGCGCTGTCGACCACGAGGGCGCCTTCCCCGCTCAAGATTTCGATCTTGTCGCCGCGCGGGCGCAGCGCCTTCACATCCAAGCGCCGAAACGTCGAGTTGCATTTCAGCGCCGCCGCCGCGAATGCCCGCACGGCTTCCAGCGGATCGACCACATAGGCCGAATCCTCGAACCACAGGCCTGCAGCCATCGCGGCATTCGCTCCGCGTTGCAGCGGCAGGAGTTGCCCGGCCGAGAGCGGGCGGGTTTTCACACCGACGCGCGCCATGTCGCGCGCATACTTTTGCACGCGGGCCTCGCTTCGTGGACCCAATGCGATCTCGTAGTGTCCACGCCGATGCATCAGATCCGGCCGGCCGATCGCATCCAGCAAGCGCGCCCAAGCATCGACCGCAGGACGCACGAGGGGGGCCAAATGCCGGGTGTTTTCAGTACGCCGGAATGCCGCCGCCGCAAATTTCCGTATCCACGGCGACATGCGCAGCGCCTGACGCGGGGAGAGGTCGAGTGTCCCGCCGAAGCGAAATAGCTCGCGATAAAATCCAAACAGCAGCGCAGGAGAGGGCAGCGGCTGCACCAATTCTTGCGCGATATGCCCCGCGTTGCCGAAGCTCGCTCCCGCGATTCCGGGTTCGGCGCGATCGAGCAGCAGTACTTCGCGTCCTTCACGCGCCAGGGCGAAGGCGGCTGCCGTGCCGATCACCCCGGCGCCGATCACGGCGATGGTATCTTGCTCGCTCATGCAAACACCGTATACGATCTACGATCCTGCAAGCAACCACTATTGGGCGTGCTCCATGTCGAAACCCTTGTCATGCTCCTGGTCGGGCGTCTTTCCCGCCGCCACCACGCAATTCGATGCAGGCCTGCAAGTCGACTTGCCGGCCACGCAGCGAGTCCAGCAAGCCTTGCTGCAAGACGGCGTTCACGGCCTGGTATTGATGGGCACGGTGGGCGAGGGCAATTCCCTCTCGGCGCAGGAGAAGCGCGCCGTGCTCAAGGGCGCAGTCGAGGTGAGCGCGGGCAAGGCTCCCGTGATTGTCGGCGTCTCGGAATTCACGACGGCCACGGCGGCGAACTTCGCCCGCGATGCGGAAGAGTTGGGTGCAACGGGCCTGATGGTGCTGCCGGCCATGGTGTACGTGCCCACGCCGGCCGAGCTCGAATATCACTTCCGAACCGTGGCGGCGGCGACAGGGCTGCCCATCATGCTGTACAACAATCCGCCCTCCTACCGCGTGAATATCGATGTGGCGACGCTGCGGCGTCTGGCCGATGTCGCGAACATCGTCGCGATCAAGGAGTCTGCCGCCGACTCGCGGCGCTTCACGGACCTGATCAATGAATTTGGCGAGCGCTTCGTGCTCTTCGCCGGGCTCGACGATGTCGCCTTCGAAGGTTTGGTGCTGGGCGCCAAGGGCTGGGTGTCCGGGTTGACGAATGCATTCCCGGCGGAGTCGCTGTGGCTTTACGAGGCGTTGCGCAAGGGTGATCTTGAGCGCGCGCGTGCACTGTATCGCTGGTTCATGCCGTTATTGCACCTGGATGCCGAGCACGATCTGGTGCAATCCATCAAGCTGGCCGAACAGATCATGGGCCGCGGCTCCGAGCGCGTGCGCCCGCCGCGGCTGCCGCTGTCGGGAGCGCGGCGCGCCGAGGTGATCGCGATGATCGAGCGCGCGCGCGACACGCGTCCGTGAAGATCTCCGCGATTCGCGTCATTGATTCGCACACGGGCGGCGAGCCCACCCGGCTCATTCTCGAGGGCGGCCCTGACTTGGGCGACGGCCCGCTCGCGGACCGCGTGCAGCGCTTCAAGGAACGCTTCGATGACTATCGCTGCGCGGTCGTGAACGAACCGCGCGGCTCGGACCCCTTGGTGGGCGCGCTGCTGGTCAAACCGCATCGCGCCGATTGCGATCTCGGCGTCATCTTCTTCAACAACGTCGGCTACTTGGGAATGTGCGGACACGGGACCATCGGCTTGGTCGCCTCGCTCGAGTTCGCGGGCCGGCTTAGCTGCGGCGCGATCAAAATCGACACGCCCGTCGGTGCGGTCGAGGTGGAATTGCGCACCGATGGCCGCGTCACTGTGGCCAACGTGGTGAGTTATCGCTCGCACCGGCACTTCACGGTGCAGGTTCCGGGCATTGGTCCCGTGAGCGGCGATGTTGCCTGGGGAGGCAATTGGTTCTTCTTGGTGTCGGAGCACGATCAAATGATCGATCTGCAGCACGTGGAATCCCTGACCGATTTTTGCCAGAGGGTCCGCGAGGCCGTCAATGCCCAGGGGCAGCCGCTGGTCGATCACGTCGAACTGTTCGGACCCGCGGCTCTGCCCGGCGCTCACAGCCGGAATTTCGTGCTGTGCCCGGGCAAGGCCTATGACCGTTCTCCGTGCGGCACGGGAACCAGTGCCAAGCTCGCCTGTCTTGCCGCGGACGGCAAACTTCTCGAGGGTGATGCCTGGGTCCAGGAGAGTGTGATCGGCAGCAGTTTCGAGGCGAGCTATCGATGGCACGATCGCAGCCAGGGCGCGATTGTTCCGATCATTACCGGCACGGCACACGTGACCGGCGAGAATCTGCTGCGGCTCGATCCTGAAGATCCATTCTGTTGGGGCATTCGCGCATGACCGAACCGCTGGTTCAATCGATGACCAGTCAGCTCATCGTGCGCTTCCGCGACCGCATCCTGTCGGGTACCTACGCCCCGGGTTCTGCGCTTCGCCAGGATAGTCTCGCGGCTGAATTTGGCACCAGCAAAATCCCGGTGCGTGAGGCCTTGGTGCAGCTGCAATCCGAGGGCTTGGTCGATATCTTTCCCAATCGCGGCTTTCAGGTGCGGCCGTTGGCCGGCGCCGAGCTCGACGAAGTCTTTCGGCTGCGTTTGCAGATCGAGCCGACGGCGGTTGCCCTGGGTGCGAAACTGGCCGGTCCGGGCGATCATGATGCGGCCATCGGCGCGCTCGAGCAATTGAATGAGGCAACGGCGGCCGGTGAATTCGCCTCCTCAGGCCGGCTCAACCGCGCCTTTCACCTGCTGCTCATCGTGCCGCGTTTGCAGCCGGTTGCCGCCGAGATCTTGAGCCGGCTGCACACGCTCGCCCAGCGCTACGTGCAGGCTCATCTGCGCCCCGAAGGGCGCGCCAAGCGCGCGACGCGCGAACACGCCGCGCTGCTCAAAGCGTGGCGGGCGGGGAAGTCGAAGGAAGCTCGGGCGCTGATGCATTCGCATATCAAGTCGACGCGCGAGGATCTGAAGGGTCGTTTGCGCTAGCAACCCCGTGTACACTGTGGCACGGACCTCCTAAAGTACAACAAGGCATCGCCGGTGCCATCGACACCATGAGCCTACTTTTTCGAATCAACGCGGCGCTCGGCGCCGTGTTCTTCATTGCCGCGCTGCTGGCCGGATACATTTGCTGGACCATGTTGGAAGGCAACGCACGGCGTGAAGTACTCGCCGAGGCCGGCTTGATGATGGACAGCGCCGCCGCCGTGCGCACCTACACGGCCAAGGAGATCCTGCCGCTGATCTCCGCGGGGATGCAGGAACACTTTCCGCCGCAAAGCGTGCCTTCCTACGCGGCGACGCAAAATTTCCTCAGCTTTCATGAGCGGCATCCTGACTACTCCTATAAAGAGGCGACGCTCAACCCGACCAATCCACGTGATCGAGCGGCCGACTGGGAAGGCGATATCATTCAGCGATTTCGCAACGATGCGCAGACTCAGCAAATGGTTGGTGAGCGCGACACGCCCATGGGCAAGTCCCTCTACCTGGCCCGGCCCATCCGCGCCAAGCCCGAATGTCTGGTGTGCCACAGCACGCCTTCGGCTGCGCCGCACAGCTTGATAGCCCGTTACGGCGGCGATAACGGCTTTGGCTGGCAGCCCAATGAAATAGTCGCAGCCCAGGTTGTCTCGGTGCCCTTCGCCAGTGCCGCCGCCAATGCCGTCAAGGAGTTTCGCGCCTTCATGAGTCTGTTGCTCGCGGTATTCGCCGCCGCGTTTCTGGTGGTTAATGTTCTTCTTTATCAGTTGGTGGTGCGGCCGGTCCGGCGGATCGCGCTGGTGGCGGACAAGGTCAGCCTCGGCGACATGTCGGCGGAGAATTTCCCGGAGCGCGGGGCCACGGAAATCGTGTCGGTGACGCGCTCCTTTGATCGCATGCGCAAGAGCCTCGAGAAGGCGCTGCGCCTGCTCGGGGCATAGGGCCATGGTGCGCGACGTCTTCGTCAGCTACTCCCAGCCGGACTACGGCTGTGCCATGGAACTGGTGGGCCGAGTCGAACAGGAAGGGATCAACTGCTGGATTGCGCCGCGGGACATCGCGCCCTCGGCGGATTGGGCGGCAGAAATCATCGACGCCATTGCCAATTCCCGCACCATGATTTTGGTGTTCTCCGCCAGCAGCAATGAGTCTCCCCAGGTGCGGCGTGAAGTGGAAAGGGCGGTGCACAAACAGGTCAGCATCCTGCCGTTTCGCATCGAAAATGTGCTCCCGTCCAAGAGCCTCGAATATTTCCTGAGCGCTCAGCACTGGATGGATGCCTTTCCCCCGCCGCGGGAGCCGCACTATGCCCGGCTTTGTGCCTATTTAAAGGCGCAGCGCGGTCAGGCGGCGCCGGACACGGCGATGACGCAGCCGGCGCCGGTCCTAGGCGGCGCACCGGCGGCGGCGCCATTGGATCCGGCTGAAGTGCTGCGAATCGAGAGGCTGCTGGCCGGATACATCGGCCCGATCGCCAAGCACTTGGTCAAAACGGCTGCCTTGCGCGCGGCCACGGCCGAGCAACTCGTCAGCACGGTCGCGGCGGAATTGGAAACCGAGACGGATCGACACGAATTTACGCGGCGCTGGCGAACCGGCGCGCCGCGAGACCGCTAGCGCTGCCGGCCAATGAGCTGCGCCTCAACATCAAATGAACAGCAGGCGTCCCGCCCCGCCAATGGCGGTATTTACCGCCAATTGAGCTGACTTTGCCATTTTGGTGATATTTCTCTAGAATGCAAACGCATTATTTATTGCTATAGGCATTTATGCCGCGGCCCCTGCCCACGCCCAAGCCCGAACCGCGCCTGGTACTGACCGGCGCGGTCCTGCGCGCCTGCGCATTGCTGGAAATCACCCAGTCGAGCCTCGCGCAAATTCTCGGCCTGAGCCCATCGACCGTGTCGCGCATGGCCAATGGCAGTTATCGATTGGACGATCAAAAGAAGGAATGGGAACTCGGCGCCCTGTTCGTACGATTGTTTCGCTCGCTGGACGCCGTCATCGGTTCCAATGACTCGGCGGCCAGGGTCTGGCTCAATGGGCAGAACACGGCGCTGGCAGGACGTCCGATTGAACTGATTCGCAGCACCGAAGGGCTGGTTCGTGTCGTCCAGTATCTTGACGCCGCACGCGGTCGGCTCTGAGGCGGCCCGGGCCACCCGGCGACTTTGGCGCGCCGTCGAGGCCCAGCACATCGCCTCGACCTTGAGGCTGGTTGCCAATGTCGAGGAGCAACTCGTGCTCGAGCGGGTGCTGGAGAGGAGCAAACCCAAGGTTCCGGGCGATGCCGCCGATCTGCATTATTTGCTGGCCACGCCGTTTCGTTATGCCTCGCCGATTGGTTCGCGATTTCGCGCGCCCGCCGACCCGGGTGTCTGGTATGGAGCGGAAAGGGAGCGTACCGCTTGTGCGGAATTGGGGTTTTGGCGCTGGCGCTTCTTGATGGACACCACCGGGTTGGACAGCCTGGGGCCCTCGCCGCAGACTGTCTTTCGAGCGGGCATCGAGGCGCGGATGGTCGATCTCACCGAGCCTCCCTTCAAGCGATCGCGTGCCCAATGGACCGATCCGCGCGACTACACAGCTTCGCAGCACTTCGCCCGGATTGCGAGACAAGCGAGCGTCGACGCGATTCGCTACGAATCGGTGCGCGATCCGGAGCATGCCGGCGCGGTCGCGGTGTTGCGGCCATCCTGCTTTAAACCGCGTCAACCTTTGGAGCAGCGCATCTGGTTGCTGACGGTTCGCCGCGAGGCGGCCATCTGGCAGCGCGAAGCACAGAGCTACGAATTTGCGGCGAAGAACTGGGATCGGTGACGCCGACGATATCTCACAGGTACAATCCTCGAGCCTCACTCTCTTGAAGGCGTCATCAGGAACAATCTTGGGTCGAAATTTCAGCAGCGACCATGTCGCTCCGGCGTGCGACGCCGTCATGTCGGCGGTTAACAAGGCGAATGAGGGGTTCGTCACCTCTTATGGCGGCGATGACTTAACGGCAAAGCTGCAATCGGTCACCAGCGAATTGTTCGAAAGGCAGGTCACGGTATTTCCGGTGACCAGCGGCACCGCCGCCAATGCGCTGGCGTTGTCGCAAATCGTACCGACCTTTGGCGCCATCTATTGCTACGAAGCGGCGCATATCGTCACCGACGAATCCGGCGCGCCCGGTTTCTTCACCGGCGGGGCGCAACTCATCGGCTTTCCGGCGGCGGACGGGAAGATTCGTCCCGAACAACTGACCAGAGCCGTCGCCTATGCCGAGGACTTGGGGATTCATCACGTGAAGCCCGGCGCCGTCACCCTGACCCAAGCCACCGAATGGGGCACGGTCTATTCCCTTGCGGAAATATCCGCCGTCAGTGCGGTCGCCAAGCAGTACAAGCTCCCCGTGCACATGGACGGGGCGCGATTCGCGAATGCATTGGTGCATTTGGGCTGCACGCCGGCCGAGGCGACCTGGAAGTGCGGTATTGACGTGCTGTCGCTGGGCGCCACCAAGAACGGCGCGCTCGGTGCTGAAGCGGTCGTGTTCTTCGATCCGGCCATGGCGCGAGATTTCGAGCGGCGGCGCAAGCGCGCGGGCCATCTGATGTCGAAGCTGCGATTTTTGAGCGCGCAGTTGAACGCCTATTTGAAGAATGACCTGTGGTTGGACAATGCACGCCATGCCAACGCCATGGCGACAAAGATGGCGTCGGGCTTTAGGGGCGTTTCCGAGGCGCGGCTGCTGCATCCGGTGAATGCGAACGAACTATTCGTCGTGCTGCCCGAGCAGACCGTGAGTGCCTTGGAGATGCAGGGGTTCAAGTTTTATCGCTGGCCGCTGCATACCGGCGAGTCCGGCGTCACGATTCGTTTGGTGACCTCTTATGCGACGCCGAGTGCGGATGTGGATGAATTCATTGCCGCTGCGGCGGCGATCAAGCCCGCTTAGGCAGCGTCATTGAACGAGGTCGATTGCATCGTGATCGGCGCCGGCGTCGTCGGCCTCGCCGTGGCACGGGCACTGGCGCGCGGCGGCCGGGAGGTCGTGATTCTCGAGCGCGAACGGCAGTTCGGCACGCACACCAGTTCCCGCAATAGCGAAGTCATCCATGCCGGCATCCACTACACACCCGGGTCGCTAAAGGCCAGGTTGTGTGTTTCCGGCCGCGATCTACTGTACCGCTACTGCGCCGAGCGAGGCATTGGGCATCGGCGCTGCGGCAAGCTCACCGTCGCAGCTTCCGCGGAGCAGGTGCCGACGCTGGAGAAAATCGAAACCAACGCGCTCGCCAACGGCGTCGATGACCTGGAGTGGTTGGACGCCGCGCAAGCGTCCCGCACGGAACCGCAACTTCGATGCTTCCGCGCCTTATGGTCGCCTTCGACCGGCATCATTGACTCGCATGCTTACATGCTGTCGTTGTTGGCGGATGCAGAAGCTGCCGGTGCCGGCATCGCCTACGGTACGCAGGTCGTACATTTATATCCGACGCCTGCGGGCATCGAGATCTCCATCGAGAAGGAGCCGCGCCCCGTCGTACGCGCACAGGTCGTGGTGAATTGCGCCGGCTTGTATGCCCATCTGGTTGCGGCGTCGATCGAGGGCTTTCCCGCGCAGCATGTGCCGGCCACAAGCTACGCCAAGGGCAGCTATTTCGCGCTGACGGGCGCATCGCCATTCACGCGTTTGGTCTACCCCGCACCGCGAGCCGGCGGCCATTTGGGGATTCACATGACGATCGATTTGGCCGGCGCCGCGCGCTTCGGCCCGGACACCGAATGGGTCGATGCCATCGACTACGCCGTTGATCCGCAACGCGCTGCGGTTTTCGCCGACGTGATTCGCGAGTATTGGCCAGGGTTGGATGCCGGTCGGCTGTATCCCGCGTACGCCGGCATTCGTCCGAAGATTTCCGGCGCGGGCGAAGCGAGCCAGGATTTTTGTATTTCAGGGCCCGACGATCATGGTCTCGCCGGTCTCGTGAACCTTTTTGGCATCGACTCTCCCGGACTCACTGCATCTCTGGCTTTAGGGGAAACCATTGCAGCGACGATCCCGTGATTGCCAGGCCGGTCGCAATTGTTGAACCAATGGCGCGCCTATGCTGCAATGCTGATCCGCTTCAACACCCAACCCTTCAATCGGTACCAACAAAAATGCGTTACCCCTCTATGATGAGTCGACTTATGGCCCGGACACCCGCTGCCGGTTTCGCAGTGCTGTTATCGGCGGGCTTGAGCGTTGCCGCCGACGCGCCGACAGCGCCGGGCGCCACCGCGCTGCTGTGCGGCCATCTCATTGATACGGCCGCGGGCAAAGTTCTGGGTGAGACCACTGTCGTGATCGAGGGCGGCCGCGTGAAGGAAGTGCGCAGCGGTCTGCAGGCGCCGGCAGGCGCGACCGCGATCGACTTGAAGACGCAAACTTGCATGCCCGGTCTGATCGATAGTCACACGCATATCACCGGGCAGACCAGCCGCACCGAGTACGTGGACCGCTACCACTGGAACCTCGCCGACTATGTCATCCGATCCACCGTGTACGCGCGCCGCACCTTGCTGGCGGGTTTCACGACGATACGAAACTTGGGCGATAGCGCAAATGAATCGGCGGCGCTGCGCAACGCCATCAATGCAGGCGTGGTTCCCGGTCCCCGAATCTTCACGGCCGGCAAGGCCATCGGTTCGACCGGCGGCCACGCCGACCCCACCAATGGACTGCGGCAGGACCTGATGAAGGATTTAGGTTCCGCGGACGGCATCATCAACAGTCCGGAGGATGCGATCAAGGCGGTGCGCGAGCACTACAAGCTCGGTGACGACGTCATCAAGATAATGCCCTCGGGCGGTGTGCTCGATGAGGGCGCGAGCGGCGATAACTCGCAGATGACCTTGGAAGAAATCCGCGCGGTTGTCACGACTGCCCACGACTATGGCTTTGCCGTTGCTGCGCATGCGCATGGCGCAGAGGCGATTCGCCGCGCGGTTTTGGGCGGCGTCGATTCCATCGAGCACGGCACGTTCATGGATGCCGAGGATATGAAGCTGATGGTGGAACACGGCACCTACTATGTGCCCACGATCATTGCCGGCGACTTTGTCGCGCGCCAGGCCAAGGTCCCCGGCTACTACCCGCCAACCGTCGCGCGCAAGGCCGGCGAAATCGGTCCCTTGATCCAGGCAACCGCCGGGCGCGCCTATAAGGCACATGTCAAAATTGCATTCGGCACCGATGCCGCGGTGTATCCGCATGGAGAGAACGCGCATGAATTCGAATTGATGGTGGGGGCGGGCATGCCGCCAATGTTCGTCATCCAGGCCGCGACCGTGAACGCGGCCGCTTTGCTGCGGCACGACAAGGACCTGGGCAGCGTGACGGCCGGCAAGCTCGCGGATGTCGTCGCGGTTCCCGGCAATCCCATCGATGACATCAGCCTCATGAAGCGCGTGAGCTTCGTGATGAAGGAGGGCGTCGTGTACAAACTGAATTCAGTGCCCATCGATACAGGGCTCTAATCACATGGACCTGCAGCTCAAGGGCAAGATTGCGCTGGTCAGCGGTTCAACAGCCGGCATCGGCCATGCCATCGCGACATCGCTGGCGCGTGAAGGGGCGCGGGTGATCGTCAATGGTAGAACGTCCGCGGCCGTCGACGCGGCAGTGGCGGCCATGAAGAGTGCCGCCGGCGGTGATGTGATGGGATTTGCGGGTGATTTGAGTTCCGCGTCGATGGCTGAGAAGCTGGTGCGGCAGCATCCGCAGGTCGACATTCTCGTGAATAATCTTGGGATCTTCGAGGTCAAGCCCTTCGAGGAAATCAGCGACGATGACTGGAAGCGATTCTTCGATGTCAACGTCTTGAGCGGCGCGCGGCTGGCGCGTTTATATCTGCCGTTCATGCGCAAGCGCAATTGGGGCCGCATCATTTTCATTTCGAGCGAAAGCGGCATGCAGATTCCGGCCGAAATGATCCACTACGGCATGACCAAGTCCGCGCAGATCGCGGTTGCCCGCGGTTTGGCGGAGGCGACCGCCGGCACCGGCATCACCGTCAACAGCGTACTGCCGGGGCCGACGCGCTCGCGCGGCGTCGCAGATTTCGTCGCGGACTGGGCCGCAAAATCGGGGAAGAGCGCGCAAACGGTTGAGGATGAGTTCTTCAAAACCGCGCGGCCGACCTCTCTCATCAAGCGCTTCGCGACCCCTGAAGAAGTGGCGGCGATGGTGACGTTTGTGGCCAGTCCCGTATCCGCCGCGACCAACGGCGCGGCGCTGCGCGTCGACGGGGGCGTGGTCAAGAGCGCGTTCTAACCCGCTCGCGTTTTGTTCACCCGCATTTTGGCGCGCTCGAAATTGATGGCCGCATGCAGCTCTTCGGCCGCAGCGCGAATACTGACGGCCGCGCCGCCGCCGGCGTAAATGATGCTGCGCGAAGCGCTGATGAGCAGTCCCGCGCCGTGTGCGTCCAGCCCTGCGGCGAGAGTTGCTTGAAGATCCCCGCCTTGCGCGCCGATGCCCGGCACCAGGAAGGGCACTTCAGGATGCGCCGCCCGCAACTCCGCCATTTCCCGCGGCACCGTCGCACCCACGACCAGCATGAGATTGCCGTGCTGGTTCCAGTGGACCGCGGCGTGCCTTGCCACATGGCGATAGAGGGGCAACCCGTCGACGGACAGGTCTTGAAAATCCTTTGCACCGGCATTGCTCGTCCGGCACAGCAGCAGGGCGCCGCGATCCTTGCGCGCGAGAAACGGGCGCACCGAGTCCTCACCCATGTAAGGATTTACGGTCACGGCGTCCGCGCCGTAGCGGTCAAACGCTTCTCGTGCATAGGCCTCGGCGGTATTGCCGATGTCGCCTCGTTTGGCATCCAGAATCACCAAAGCGGCCGGTGCGCGCTCGCGAATGTAGCGGATGCTGGCGGCCAGCTGATCCTCGGCCCCCACGGCGCTGTAGAACGCGATTTGCGGCTTGTAGGCTGCCGCAATGTCAAATGTCGCATCGACGATGCGGCGATTGAAGGCATACAGGGACGCGGATTCCTTGCCGAGATCTGGGGGTAATTTGGCAGGGTCCGGATCGAGCCCGACGCATACCAGGCTGCCGCTGGTCTGTTGCGCTCTGCTCAGCCTCGCGGCAAAGGTCTTTGGCACGCCTCATCATAGCAAGCAGCCTCTTTTTTAGGGAGTATGCTGGACTGTTGAGACAGGCTCCGGAGCCTGGCGTGAGAACCGCATTGCCCAGCAAGACCCGTACTGGACCACGATTGGTACTGCAGCCGGCGAGTCGCCGCGCGGCGCGGCATACCAGCACCAACGCCCTGAAACGTTTCTTTGCGATTGCCGACGCCTGGGAACTATCGCCGCTGCAGCAATGCCGCTTGCTCAAGATTCCTTCACCGCAAGTGCTGCAGCGCTACCGCTTGGGGCAGGCGCCGAGGCTGTCGGCCACTCAACAGGAAAGAGCGGCGCTCATTGCCAACATTCAGTATTCGCTCACCGCCGAGTCGGGACCCAAAGATCGGGCCTGGGCATGGGTGCACGCGCCGGCGCCTCGTCCGCCGTTCGACGGGGACAGTCCGCTGTACTTTATGCTGGAAAACGGTCTGCCGGCCCTGCGTGAGGTCGCCCGCCTTCTGGTTCGCGAAAGCGAACCCCGTTAGCTATACTTGTGGGCTGATTAACTGCGAATGTGGCGGAATTGGTAGACGCGCCAGACTTAGGATCTGGTGGGGCAACCCGTGCGAGTTCGAGTCTCGCCTTTCGCACCAGCGCGCATTTCGTAACCCATAGAGGATCATCAATGCAGGTTTCCGTGGAGAGTATCGGCAAATTGGAGCGCCGTATGCAAGTGCAGGTGCCCGCCGAGCGTGTGAACAAGGAAATCGCCGCGCGTCTGCAGACGATCAGCCGCACCGCGCGCCTGAACGGTTTTCGTCCGGGCAAGGCGCCCCTCAAGGTGATCCGCCAGCAGTTTGGCAGCCAGGTTCACCGCGAGGTGATCGGCGAATTGCTGCAATCCAGCTACGCCGAAGCGGTGACGCAGAATCAGCTGGCGCCTGCGGGTAACCCGCGCATCGAGCCGCAGAGCATGGACGAGGGCCAGGACCTCAAGTATGTCGCGACCTTCGAGGTGTTCCCCGAGGTCGTGCTGCAGCCGTTGGAATCGCTGCAAGTGGATCGGGTGACGGCGGAGGTGAGCGAGAGCGACATCGACGCCATGATCGAGCGCCTGCGGAAGCAGCAGATGAAGTACATCGCCGTGACCCGGGCCGCGGCGAGCGGCGACAAGGTCACCATCGATTTCGAGGGAGCCATCGACGGCGTGCCGTTTGCCGGAGGCAAGGGCGAGAACATTGCGATCGTCTTGGGCGAAGGCCGGATGTTGCCGGACCTCGAACGGGGATTGGAGGGCGCCGCGCCCGGCGAGAGGCGCAATGTGACCGTGAATTTTCCCGCCGACTATCGCGCCACCGAATTGGCAGGCAAATCCGCGATTTTTGCGACCGAGGTGAAGACCGTCGACGAGCCGGTGCTGCCGGAAGTCGACGAGGAATTTTGCAAGTCCTTCGGTGTGACCGAGGGTGGCCTGGCGAAGCTGCGCGAGGATGTGGCCGCCAATATGCGCCGTGAGCTCGAGCAGGCGCTGCGCAATCGCAACAAAGCCGCGGTGATGGACAAACTCTACGCCGCGAATCCCACCGATGTGCCGAATGTGCTGCTCGAGGGCCAGATTCGCGACATGCAGGTCGAGGCAATGCGCCGAGCCGGAGCGAAAGATGCATCGCAGGCGCCGCCGCGCGATCCCTTTGTGGAACCGGCGCGCCGCCGGGTTGCGCTCGGGTTGTTGCTGAACGACGTCATTCGACGCGAGAACCTGGTCGTGAACCGCGCGCGCGTGAATGAGCGCCTGGACGAAATGGTGGCGGCCTATGCCGACGCCGCCGCGATGAAGCGCGCTTACCTGCAAAACGCCGAGGCCATGCGCCAGGTGGAGAGTCTGGCGCTGGAAGACCAGGCCGTGGACTGGATTCTGGAGCATGCCAAGGTGCATGAGGTGAAGTCGACTTTCAAAGAATTGATGAACTTCGAGGCCTAGGCTCACGCAATTCACTTGAAATGGTGTTATGAAGACCTCACAAAGCATTGGGCGGATTCTTTCGAAAGATTAAGAGGCAGTTAATCATGACCACGCGCGCATTGAATTTGGTTCCGATGGTGGTGGAGCAAACCGCTCGCGGCGAGCGGGCCTACGACATCTATTCGCGGCTGCTCAAGGATCGGCTCATATTCATTGTCGGTCCGGTCGAGGACTACATGGCGAATCTGATCGTGGCGCAGTTGCTGTTCCTGGAATCGGAAAATCCCGACAAGGACATCGCCATCTACATCAACTCGCCGGGCGGCTCGGTGAGCGCGGGTCTGGCGATCTACGACACCATGCAGTTCATCAAGCCCGATGTAAGCACGACTTGCGTGGGATTGGCGGCCTCGATGGGCGCGGTGTTGTTGGCCGGCGGCGCCGCGGGCAAGCGCTACTCGCTGCCGAACTCGAAAATCATGATTCATCAACCCTCGGCAGGTTTCCAGGGTCAGGCCTCGGACATCGACATCCATGCGCGGGACGTCATGGAGACCAAGACCCGCTTGAACGCCATATTGGCCAAGCACACCGGTCAGACCGTGGAGCGCGTCAAGGCCGACAGCGACCGGGACAACTTTATGACCGCCGAGCAGGCCCGCTCCTATGGTTTGATCGATTCGATGATCGAAAAACGCGGCGAAATACCCTCAAAGGCTTAAAGGAGCCTGGTGAACGCCCGATTTGACGTCGCGCGGTTTAGTTCGGAACCCGGTCACGCCCTGAAGGACCTTATCTTTGCGCGGGGTCCGCCGGGTGCTATATAGTCTCTACTGTAGCTGCGTTGCCGGCCTCCCGTGAGGTTGACCGCGCGGCCAATTTGAGGACAGCATGAGCGAAGATTCGCGCAGCAAACATGATGACGGCAAGCTTTTGTACTGCTCTTTCTGTGGAAAGAGCCAACACGAGGTTCGGAAGCTCATCGCCGGCCCCAGCGTTTTCGTCTGCGACGAATGCGTCGAGCTTTGCAACGACATAATCCGGGAAGAGCTGGAGGAGCGCGCTGAGCGCACCCGCGATAAGCTCCCCAAACCTCAAGAAATCAAGAAGGTCCTGGACGAATATGTCATCGGGCAGGAACGCGCGAAGCGCGTGCTGTCGGTGGCGGTTTACAACCACTACAAGCGGTTGCAGACGCGCGGTGCCGAGGGTGTGCGTTCCCGCGATGACGTGGAACTGGCGAAGAGCAATATACTTCTGATCGGCCCGACAGGTTCAGGCAAGACCTTGTTGGCGGAGACCCTGGCGCGCTTGCTCAACGTACCGTTCACGATCGCCGATGCCACCACCCTGACGGAAGCGGGCTACGTTGGCGAAGACGTCGAGAACATCATTCAGAAGTTGCTGCAAAAGTGCGACTACGATGTCGAGAAGGCGCAGACCGGCATCGTCTATATCGATGAAATCGATAAGATTTCGCGCAAATCGGACAACCCGTCCATTACACGCGACGTCTCCGGCGAGGGCGTGCAGCAGGCGCTCCTGAAGCTGATCGAAGGCACGATTGCTTCGGTGCCGCCGCAGGGCGGGCGCAAGCATCCTCAGCAGGAATTCCTGCAGGTCGACACGACCAACATTCTGTTCATTTGCGGCGGTGCGTTCGCGGGTCTGGAAAAGATCATCATGAATCGCACCCACAAGAGCGGCATCGGCTTCGGCGCCGAAGTGCGTGGGCACGACGCCAGGCCGCACGGCAACGATGTGTTTCATGACGCTGAGCCTGAGGACTTGATCAAGTACGGTTTGATTCCGGAATTCGTCGGCCGGCTGCCGGTGGTCGCGACGCTGGAAGAGTTGGACGAGGAAGCGCTGATTTCTATTTTGATGCAGCCGAAGAACGCGCTGACCAAGCAATATCGCAAACTGTTCGACATGGAAGGGGTGGAACTGGATTTCCGCGAGGATGCTCTGCGCTCGGTCGCCCGCAAGGCGATGCAGCGCAAGACCGGCGCCCGCGGCTTGCGCACCATTCTGGAGAATGTGCTGCTGGACACGATGTATGACCTGCCCTCACTGCGCAATGTGCAGAAAGTCGTGGTTGACGAGCAGGTGATCGAAGGCCACGCCAAGCCCTATATTGTTCACCGAACCGAGGAGACTCGGTTGGTGGCTCCGGTTGAGGAACAGCGGCGCCCTACGGGCTCGGACCATCTTTGAGACGAGCTTGAAACTCACTGTCGGCGGCCGCATGTACTCGAAGGCGTTAGTTTTGCCGTACGTGCCACAACCTAAAAGGCCTGCCTCGTGAGCGATGAACCCATTGCCGATGTCCCCGAAGAAACGCCGCTCTTGAGCGGCACCCCGGTATTGCCGCTGCGCGATGTAGTGGTTTACCCGCACATGGTGATTCCGCTGTTCGTGGGGCGTGAAAAATCCATCGTAGCGCTCGATTTGGCCATGAAGGCCGACAAGCGCATTCTCTTGGTCGCTCAGAAACAGGCGGATGTCGACGATCCGAAGGCTGACGACCTATATCGGGTCGGCACCATTGCAACCATCCTGCAGCTTCTGAAGCTGCCTGACGGCACGGTCAAGGTGCTGGTCGAGGGTGTGGATCGGGCGAGCATCGATAAATTGACCGAAGGCGAGTTCTTCTCAGCGGAAGTCACGCCGCTGCCCGACCTCGAGCGCTACGAAGAGCGCGAAATGGACGTGCTGACCCGCTCGGTCATTACGCAGTTCGAACAATATGTCAAATTAAACAAGAAGGTGCCCCCGGAGATCCTGACGTCCCTGGCGGGCATCGAGCAGGCCGGCCGTCTGGCGGACACTGTCGCCGCGCACATGTCCCTGAAGCTGTCCGAGAAGCAAAAGGTCCTCGAGATTCCGGACGTGCGCAAACGCCTCGAGCACATGCTCGCCGTCATCGAGGGCGAGATGGACGTGCTGCAAATCGAAAAGCGCATTCGCGGCCGCGTCAAGCAGCAGATGGAAAAGAGCCAGCGCGAGTACTACCTGAATGAGCAGATGAAGGCCATCCAGAAGGAACTCGGCGAGCTGGACGATGCGCCGAACGAAATCGGCGAGCTTGAAAAGCGCATCAAAGCGGCCGGCATGCCGAAAGAGGCGCGCGAGAAGGCCAATTCGGAACTCGCCAAGCTGAAACTGATGTCGCCCATGTCGGCGGAAGCCACGGTGGTGCGCAACTACATCGACTGGCTGGTCAAGTCGCCCTGGAAGAAGCGCAGCAAGGTGCATCTGGACATTGCGGCCGCGGAGAAAGTGCTCGAGGCCGATCACTACGGACTGGAAAAGGTCAAGGAGCGCATCGTCGAATACCTGGCCGTGCAGCAGCGCGTGAAGAATCTTCGCGGCCCCATCCTCTGCCTGGTCGGCCCGCCCGGCGTGGGCAAGACTTCCTTGGGACAAAGCGTGGCGCGAGCCACGAATCGCAAGTTCGTGCGCATGTCCTTGGGCGGGGTAAGAGACGAGGCTGAGATTCGCGGACATCGGCGCACCTACATCGGATCGATGCCCGGCAAGATCATTCAAAATCTCGCCAAGTGCGGCGTTCGCAATCCTTTGTTCCTGCTCGATGAAGTCGACAAGATGTCCACCGATTTTCGCGGTGATCCTTCCTCGGCGCTGCTCGAGGTGCTCGACCCGGAGCAGAACAGTACCTTCAACGACCATTACTTGGAGGTCGATTTCGATCTCTCCGAAGTGATGTTCGTCTGCACCGCAAACAGTCTGAATATCCCCGCGCCGCTGTTGGATCGCATGGAAGTGATCCGCATACCGGGCTACACCGAGGATGAAAAGAGCAATATCGCGCGGCGCTACCTGCTGCCGAAGCAAGTCAAGCAAAACGGGCTGAAGCCGGACGAGCTCGTGCTCGCGGACACCGCGATTCACGACATGATTCGCTACTACACCCGCGAAGCGGGGGTGCGCAACCTCGAACGCGAGATTTCGAAAATCGGCCGCAAGGCAGTGAAGCAGTTGCTGCTCAACCCGGCGGAAAAAACGGTCAACGTCGATACCAACAATCTCGACAAGTACCTGGGCGTGCGCCGCTTTCGCTACGGCAAGGCCGAAGAAAGCAATCGCGTCGGTCAAGTCACCGGTTTGGCTTGGACCGAGGTCGGCGGGGAACTTCTGACCATCGAAGCTGCGGTCGTCAACGGCAAGGGCAAGCTCACTCATACCGGCCAACTCGGGGAAGTGATGCAGGAATCCATTCAAGCGGCGATGACCGTGGTGCGCAGCCGTTCAGCCATGCTGGGACTGGATGTCGATTTCTATCAAAAGGCCGACGTGCACATTCACGTGCCCGAAGGCGCGACCCCGAAGGATGGCCCGAGCGCCGGCGTCGGCATGGCCACCGCACTGATTTCCGCACTTACCAAGATTCCGGTGCGCTCCGACGTCGCGATGACCGGCGAGATCACCTTGCGCGGCGAAGTGCTGCCGATCGGCGGACTCAAAGAGAAACTGCTGGCGGCGCACCGCGGCGGCATCACCACGGTATTGATACCGGATGACAACACCAAGGACTTGGCCGAGATTCCCGACAACATCAAGGAAAAGCTCGACATTCGCTCGGTGAAATGGATCGACGAAGTGCTGCAAGTCGCTTTGACCCACATGCCCGTGCCGCTGCCGGCGCCGCCGGATCCGCTCAAGCCTGCCGAAGTGATCGCAGGGGAGAAGCCCGCCCGCAAGCCGGCTCGAGCGAAAGGCCAGGTGCGGGCGCACTAGCGCCCGGGCCGCGGCTGCGGCGCCTCGCGCTCAACATCATGAGCGAGAAGAGCATCAGCAGCATCGGCCCGCCGATCGCCCCGCCGCCGCTCGTCGGCTTGCCGTGGTTCGACACGACCCTGACGTTTGCCTTGCCATCGCGGACCTCCGACTCGAACGCGGTGAGCGCGCTATCGAAGTGATCGATCATTTGCCGGGTCGCCCCGGCAAACGCATCCGCGGCGGTCTCGCGCAGCAGGCGATTTTCATCCACCAGCCTGACCGTGCCGTGGCGGTTGTCGAATCCGCCCGCCCGCAATACCAGCGAATGCGTCGCAGGATCGACGACCGCCAAATCCACCAGCGTCGAGACATCATGGCGGGTTCCCTTCAACACAAACGCGCCGACGATGGTCATGTAGCCCAGTGACCAGCTGTTATCGTCCTCATGGGCCACCTGGTCGTAGGAAACCAGCGCCATCAAGTCGATGCCATAGAGGCGCTGAACGCCTTCAAGACCTTCGAAGCCGCGTTTTCCCTGCAGGTAGTAGTCGGGAATCAGAACGATCTCGGCGATGAACTTGCGGGAAACGAAACGCTTGCGAATTTCTTGAAGCAGCGCCTCCTTTTGCGCAGCATCGGGCCCGATCCGCGCTTCGCCGTTGGAGGGCAGGAAGGCGAGCCCGACACGCAGCGGCAGATGCAACTGCGGCTGAGCGTCCTGCGCGGGCGGCGGAGCGCCGTTGGGGTACAGAAACTCCACCAAGCTGGTGGAGTTCTGCGCGTGACGCTGGCAGCTTGAAAAGCAAGCCAGATCCGCGCAGCCGCTCAAACCCAATGTCACGACCAACCCGAACCATGTGTACCAGCGCATAAAAGCCCTCCGTTGCGAGACGCGGGGAAGGCTAGAACGCGGGATCGCTTGGAGCAACTTTAATCACAGTTGTTGCGCAAAACGCCACCAATGGTATCATCTGACGATACTCTGTACCGGAAAGTTATGGCAGAGCAATCCTTGGTTGTGGCAGAACTCAAGCGCGCCCTGCGCGAGCGGGGGCTGACTTACGCGGTCGTTGCGAAAAAACTCTCCCTGAGCGTTGCGAGCGTGAAGCGGATCTTTTCCGGCGGCGATCTGTCATTGAAGCGCGTGGATCAGATTTGCGAATTGTTGGATACCAGTCTCGCCGACATCCTGGCGCAGGCGCGCGATCGGCCGTCCGCCAATCAGCTCACCGTGGCCCAGGAGCAGGAAATCGTTGCCGATCCCAAGCTGTTCCTCATCGCGTGGCTGGTGCTGAACCGCGCACCGCTCGAAGACATCGTGCGTTCGTATAAATTCACCGAGCGCGAGGTATTGAGGCTGTTCTACAGGCTCGATCAACTCAAGGTCATCGAGCTGCAGCCTGGGAACCGCGTCCGGCTGTTGGTCAGCCGGCACTTCAGCTGGCGCGCCGGCGGTCCCGTGCAACGCTACATTCATCAAAAATTGCTGCGGGAATTCACCTCGAGCCACTTCGTCGGATCGCAGGAAGAGTTCTTTTTTCATGGCGGCGAGGTCTCGGAGGCTGCGTTGAGCGAGCTCAAGCAGGCTTTGCGAAACACCGCGCGGCAATGCGCCGAGATCATCGAGCGCGATCGCGGTCCGCGCGAACATCGTCATGGCGCCGCATTTGTGCTGGCGCTGCGGCCATGGAAGTATAGCGGCTTCAATCAATTCGAGCGCTGAACGAAAGAAGGCATGAAACAATTCAATTTTGCAGTGTTGTTCGCGGTTGTATTGACGATCGCGTCCGAAGTCCGGGCGGACGGCGTCAGCGCCTACCTGCCGTTGAATCTTGAGCCGGAGGTTGAGCGGCAGATTGAGAGGGTGCTGATCCTGGCCGATGAGCCGATTCTCAAGCGACCCTTCGCGGTGGCGCTGGTGGAGCTGGCATTACCCAAAGCGTGTGAAGTCGATAGGCCGCTTTGCGACAAGGTAAAAAAATATTTGGAGCGCTACTCGCGCGATTATGGAGTCACGCATGCGAGCGCAACGGGTTCAGCAAGGCACGGCGCCGATGTGATTCTCCCCAACCAGTATGGCCTTTCATCGAAAAGTGCCTGGGAGCTGTCCGCGCAGGCCTATGTGCAACCGAACGACTATGTGCTGGCCACCGGCGGGGTGGTTGCTTACGCAGGGCGCGCAAATCCGACCGGCACCGCCTTGAGCCTGGGGTTCAACTGGGCGCAGCTCGACATCGGTTACCGCCCCCATTGGCTGTCGCCGCTGACCGACAGTAGCACTCTCATCAGTACCGAGTCCCCAACGCAGCTCTCGGCGACTCTGTCGAATTATGAACCGCTGACTCGACTGGGGATTCAGTACGAGTTCTTTCTCGAGCGCATGTCGCAGACGGACAAAGACAGCCCGCCGGGCAACAACATTCTGTACAACGGCGTTGCCAGCCGCGGCAATCCGCGGCTCTTCGGCACGCAATTGTCTATTGAGCCCTTTCCCGGATGGTCATTGGGCTTCAGTCGGCTGTTGCAGTACGGCGGCGGCAGCGGGCTGCCGGATTCGGCGAGTTTTCTCGCGCGAGACTTCTTCAAGGCCAGCGGCTTATCGCAGACCCAGGGCAATCAGCAGGCATCCTATGTCAGTCGATTTATTTACCCGGGCAAGACTCCATTCGCCGTGTATGTGCAATATGCGGGCGAGGATAATTCGAACGGCGGCAGCTATCTGCTGGGTAATGCGGCCACGTCCGTGGGCATCGATTTCCCCCGGATTTTGCACCACTTCGACCTGACCTATGAAATCTCCGAGTGGCAGAATATCTGGTACGTCCACAATGTGTTCTTGGATGGAACCAGCAACAACGGCATCGTCGAGGGCAACTGGGGCGCTCAAGAGCGCAATTTCGGCGACGGTGTCGGGGCACGCAGCCAGATGTTGCGTATCGGCTGGGAGACTCCTTTCGGCGGCTATTTGGAGGAACGGGTTCGCAGTCTCGTCAATCAGAACTATTTCGGCGGCGACTCGCGGGCGTTCACCGGTATCCCGCCGTTTCCCTACCACCACTACTACGATGTCATGGTGCGTTATTCGCGCCCCTGGAACGGCGTGACCGTCGGCGGCGAAGTTTTTGCCGGCCGCGATGTGTTCGGCCGGTCATTCTCGCGATTATCGGGATTCGTGCGCTATGGCGGCGATGAACATTCGCGCGATGACGATTCGTTGAATGAAGACGACTATGCGGGAGGCCCCAACGAGCACGGCGCCGAGGTGTTTGTCGATGCCGGCTTCAACGCCAACCAGGTAAAGATCAACTTCGAACCCAATGTGACGGAGACGAGGAAAACCGCTTTCGGACCGCACGTCGCGCTGGGCGCCCGGCGCGCCGTCTCTGAGAAGAATGACTTGGGAGTACGTTTGGAGTTGGATCAGGTCGACGGCCATGATTTGATCGGTGTACGCTTCCTCGATTACCGGCACCGGTTCAACGATACTTTTGCGTTCGATCTGTTCGCGGGCGTCAACCGCTATGATGTGGCGACGCCCGCGTATTCGCTTTACGGAGGATTGGGCGCGCAGTGGCTCAATATTCTGCCCAAGTGGGATCTGGGCCTGGACTTTCGCTACGGGCAGAACATCGCCCGCGATCATGTCCTGGCCGGCGATATCCAAGGCGTCCGGCCCGAGACCTTTTACAAGATTGAAAGCGTGATCGCCTATGTTTCCCGTCGATTTTAGGCGGCAATTGCCAAGCCGTTTGACCTCGCGTAGACTTCCGCGCCTCTTCCAGGGGGTGCTTAGCTCAGCTGGTAGAGCATCGCCTTTACACGGCGAGGGTCGGGGGTTCGATCCCCTCAGCACCCACCAACAGCGGAGTGGTAGTTCAGCTGGTTAGAATACCGGCCTGTCACGCCGGGGGTCGCGGGTTCGAGTCCCGTCCACTCCGCCATTTCCTGATGTGATCCCGCGCGAGCCGTTTGGCCGCGCTTAAGGTGACGCGGTAAGGTTAGGAAAGAGGTTGGAACATGCTGCAAAGTATTCACGACAAGCTCAAAGGGTGGCTGGCCTATGTGGTCTTGGGCGCCATCGGGTTGGTATTCGTTTTCTGGGGCATCAACTGGACCTTGAGCGCGCCCACCTACGCGGCCAAGGTCAACGGCACTGAAATCTCCTCCAACGAGGTTCGCCAGACCTATCAGCAGCAGCTCGCGCAAATGGAACGCCAGAGCAACGTCCCGCTCGACGATGCGATGCGCAACGAAATCAAGCGCCGGGTGCTCGACGAATACGTGAACAGCGAGGCATTGGTGACGCGCGCCGATGACCTGGGTTATCGGGTCAGCGATGGCGAGCTGCTGGCGGAGATGTCGAAAGTTCCGGCGTTCCAAGTCGATGGAAAATTCGATCAGGCGCATGCGCTGGCGGTTCTCAACGCGCAAGGCCGCTCGGTCGCGGAAATCGAAGGGTTGTTTCGGCGGGATGCGAAGCTGCGGCAGCTTGACACGGCGCTCAATGCCTCGAGCTTTGCGACACCCACGGAGCTGAAGGAATTTCGCGCACTCACGCGCCAGCAGCGCGAGCTGGCGTGGCTGACGCTGTCGGCGACCAAGTATGCGGCCTCTGCCGCGCCGGATGATGCGGCCGTCAAAGCCTATTACGATGCGCACAAAGCCGAATACATGACCCCGGAGACGGTGAACCTGCGTTATGTCGAGTTGAGCCTGGCGCAGCTGGAATCCAAGGTCAGCGTCGATGACGCTCAGCTCAAGGCATTCTACGAAGAGCAGAAGACCAAGACGCCGGATCGTTTCTCTCAGGCCGAGCAACGCCGCGTACGCCACATTCTCTTGCCGGTCAACGATCCCAAAGAGGACGCGGCAGTCAAACTCAAGGCGGAAGGCATTCTGAAGCGCGCTCAAGGCGGCGAGGATTTCTCAAAATTGGCGAAGGAATTTTCGCAGGACCCCGGCTCCGCCGCGCAAGGCGGCGATTTGGGTTGGTCGGAGAAAAAGGTTTTTGTCGGCCCCTTCGCCGATGCGGCCTTCAGCATGAAAGTCGATGAGATCCGAGGGCCGGTCAAGACCCAGTTCGGCTATCACATTCTGAAGCTGGACGGGATTCAACCGCCGGCGGTGAAGACCTTCGAGCAGAGCAGGGCCGAATTGGAAACCGAATACAAGCGCAACGAAGCCGAGCGCTTGTTCAACAACGCGCAAGATCAGCTTGCGGATGCGGCGCTGCAAAATGCCACGGACATCGAATCGGTCGCGAAAAAGGCCGGATTGACGGTGCAAGACATCGCCAATTTCAACCGCAACGAGGGCGGCGGGGCGCTGGGCAAGGTGCCCGCGGTCATCGATGCGGCCTTCAGCCAGGATGTGCTCGACGGGCGCTTGAGTCCCATCGTTGAGGTGGAAAAGGGCCGGGGCGTGGTGCTGCGCGCCACGGATCACCAGGTGCCGCAGCAAAAGCCCCTCGAGGCCGTGCGCACCGACGTCGTCGCCGCCTGGAAGAAGCAGCGCGGCGTGGAGCTCGCCGCTGCAGCGGCGGCGGATGCGGCCAAACGCTTGAATGCGGGCGAGTCCTGGGATGCAGTGGCGAAGAGCTTGGGATTGACCGGTCAGCCGCCGAAATTCATCGCTCGATCCGATCAGGATGTGCCGATGGAAATTCGCACCACCGCATTCAGAGCGCCCAAGCCCGCGCAAAAATCGATTTACGAAAACTTGAGTCTGGCCAACGGCGATGCCGCCGTGTTGGCATTCAGCGCGGTGCGCGAGGATCCGAATGCGGCGATCGTGAAGGATGCGGACATTCGCCGCCAATTCGCGGCGCAGATCGCGTCGAGTGAAGCGCAAAGCTATGCCGTGGCCGCCCGCGCCGATGCCAAGGTCACGTTGAATCCGAAGGCAATCGACTAGTTGACCGACCTGCTGCACCAGTTTTCGGATTGGTATCTTTCTTCCTTGAGCCAGGGCAGCTACTGGCTCATTGCAGGCTTGATGGCGCTCGAAAGCACCTTCGTGCCCATTCCGAGCGAGGTGATCATCCCGCCGGCTGCCTACCTGGCTCACACCGAAGGCCAAATGTCATGGCTCGGAATCGTTCTGGCCGGGACGGCCGGTTCGTGGGTCGGGGCGTCATTGATGTACTGGGCCGCCCGATTTCTAGGCCGGCCGCTGGTGTTGCGCCTGGGTCCCTACATCGGGCTATCATCCGCCAAGATCGAGCTCGCGGAGCGCTGGGCCGCTCGCTACGAATCGGCAGGCGTGTTCTTCTCGCGCCTTCTGCCCGTCATTCGCCATCTGATCGGCATTCCCGTGGGTATTTTGCGGATGGATTTCCGCTGGTATGCGCTCGCGACTTTGGCAGGATCCCTGCTGTGGTGTTCGGTGCTGGCGTGGCTCGGAACGACCATCGGGCGCCATCCCGAGCTGCTGGCGGGTTCGTTGCACCGTTTCTTTGCCGTGGTGCTGGGCGCGGCGGTCGTACTAGGGGCGCTGTACTACTTTTTTGTGCAAAGGCCTGCGGCGAAGCGCTAGGGATGGAGGAATTAGCCTGGCGCTAACGCGTGATCATGGAAATCTTCGCCCGGGACGACTGTATTTTCTATGTAAAGGAACTGATTTCTCAGGGGCTATGCCGCACGTTCATTGAACTCTACGAGGATGATCCGCGCAAACATCCAGGCTATACGGTTAGCGCCGGTGGAGAGAGTCAGTTAGAAGCTGACGTGAAGATCAGCACGGACTTGGATGTCGAAACTGACGGTATTTGGACAGCGGCGTTCGCCGAGCTGCACTCAGCTGTAACCACCGTCATCCTGAGTATCGCCGCGCAGTTTCCAGCACTGCAGGTCGCGCCGCTGCGGTGTACTGGCTACAAGATTCAGCACTACAGGAAGAACGAAGGACATTTTAAGTGGCACTTTGATGCTCTCGGGCCCGGCGGTTGGGATCGGCAGTTGGCCGTGATTATTTATTTAAATTCCGTCGCAGACGGCGGCGAAACGAGCTTCCATCGGCAGAATCAGAAAATAAAACCCGTCGCCGGAGATGCATTGTTCTTCCCGACGTTCTGGACCCATCTGCACTGCGGGGAGATCCCCAAGTCTGAGGACAAATACGTCATTTCATCGTTTGTCAGATTCGCGGATCCCGGGAACTGACGAGAAATCGGCGCCTCGCCATGCCAAGCCCGGAAACAGAACATAGCGCGAGGAGCGAAAGGATATCGAGATCCCCGCCACCGCCACTGGATGGCTTGGCGTTATTAAATATCTGTGTCGAGGCGTGCGCAGACTGCGGTCCGGACGTGCAAGTCAGCGTGAGGGTAATCATCCCAACGGTAGTTTCCGCAATCGAAGCGGTGCCACTGGTGGCTTTTGTCCCAGACCAGCCATCCCCGGCGCCGTTGCTACTTGCAGTACACGAGGCAGCGTTGGTTGAGGACCAAGTCACCGTCGTTGCCTGTCCGAACATGAGGTTAGTGGGGTTCGCCGATATTGAAACGGACGGGACAGTGTCGGTCACTACCGCTTCCCCAACATCTCCTTGTGAGCCCGAGGTGCAGTGAAGTGTATAGTGGTAAGTCCCGGTGGCAGATTCGGTAACTGACGCTGTGCCACTGGCAGGCAAGTTACCGCTCCAACCGTCTCCGGACCCGCCGCCAGATGCAGTGCATGTTGCGCCTGAGGCGCTTGTCCAAGTCAAGGTAATAGGTACGCCAACGGTCACGGTTGACGCGCTGGACGCCAGGGATACCGCAATTGTGCCGGTACCTGAAAGCGCCACGGTATAGACGGCTCCCGCCGTAACAGTCAACGCGCCTGTCCGTGCGTCAACGGCAGTGGGATTGAACGTGAGGCCGATCGTGCAGCTCGCACCCGGCACAAGCGACGCCGGGCAGTCGCTCGTCGCCGCGAAGTCACCGGTCGTTGAGCTGGCGATCGCTGCGGGACCCGTACCCGTGCTGGTGACTTTGACCGACTGCGAGGCACTCGCCGTGCCGACGACTTGATTGCCGAACGATATCAATCTCGACGGGACGAGCACCAGATGTGCCATGGGCGGGGGTGGCGCGACAGAGAGGCCCGAGCGCACGACCCACACGGGCTGGATGAGACCAGTACCGTTTCGTCCCTGACCGCTATCGTTCGCGAAATCAACCGCTAGGTCAGTGAAGGTGTTAACGCTGTCGTTACCCAGTCCGTGGGACCAGTAGGTACCCTGGATGCTGCTGAAAAGTGAGTAGCTGCCATTGTGCGTGGTGGAGATTGGCGTCCTTTCGACGCCGCCGAGTTCCGTAAAGAACAATTCCCACCATTCACTGGAGGAGATAGGCTGGCCGGAATTGGAGGGATAACAGCCACCCCCGCAGATTCCGGGTTCAGAACCTGCGCTTCCAATGTTTGGAAAGCGCCAGTCGGAATATCCCTGATAGTTGGTAACGTTGAGATAATTGATCCATGCTACGGCTCCAAACCACGTCATGCCGCCGCTACTGGTGTCGAAATCGGCTGCGGTCAGTGAATAGGAGATGCCGTTGTTGAAATTGCTGGAGACGAACGGAGCACCCCAGTCATTGATGATCGTGGTCACAAACGCTGCGGCATCCCCGCTTTGAGCTGCCTGCGTTTGAAACAGATTTGCGTCAGCGGTCCAGGTTATGTTGTGATCTGTGTCGTTGACGAGCAGCCCGCCGGTGACCGCGACCAGGGCCGCATTGACCACTCCCGGCCCAAACAGCAACGCGAGCGGCAACAGACTCTTCGCAAGGGTCTTCATTTGTTTCTCCCTAATTCATGCGTCCACAAGACTGTGGCCGAGATCTTTCCCTAGAACGCTGACTATAGAATCTTGACCAGACGCAACCGATAGAGCCGTTGTCGCCCAAGTTTAATCTTGGGCGACAACGGCTCCAAAAAAATCCGGAGAATTGATTTTTATGTCTTGGCGCCGCCGCTCACCGGTGCTGCACCCACCGGGTACTTGCTGAAGATCGCTGCCGTGGCCAGATCGATCTTCTGTACCGCCTGGGGACCTGAAAGATCGTAGACGTTCTGACTGGCGCTGGCATGCCAGATCGGCTTGTGCGACTTCGCATCGAATAGGTCTACGGCGATGCGCGTTTCATTCTCGACCCAGGGGCCGTCGAAGCCGTAGCCGCCGCCGAATCCATAGCCGCGACCAAAGCCGCGACCGTAGCCGAAGCCGCCGCCAAACCCCCAACCGGCACCGTAGTAACCGCCGTAATAGGTGTCGAACACCTGGCGCGACCCCATGGCATAGCCCACCACGCAATCGGCTTGGGCGCGATCGACGAGCTGGATGCCCCGGGCGGCCATTTGGGATTGGATGGAAACGCGCAGACGCTCCGCATTCAAGGGATTGCCGTATGCTTCTTGCTCGCCGCCGCCGCCGTTGACAACGTGCTCATAGGCGAAGGCATAGCTGTGACAGCTGGAAGCCGACATATCTCGGGCGTAGTCGGTCCGAACGGCGACGGTATTGCATGCGCTGAGCCCGAGGGCCACGGTGCAGGCGACCGCTGGAATCAAAATCTGTTTCAACATGCTCTACCCCTTTGAGATGATCAACTTACTGCTAAACGTTAGAGACCGAAAGCAGTTGACACGGCGGACGCCTGATTCATACCCCATCTCCATCTGATGGAAAACTCATGCCCACCGTGTGGAAACCACCGTCCACATACAGCACTTCCCCGCTGATCCCCGCGGCCAGGTCCGAGCACAAAAAGGCCGCTGCGTTGCCCACATCGTCAATGGTCACATTGCGCCTGATGGGAGCGGCGGACGCCACGTGGCTGAGCATTTTGCGCAAACCCGGTATCCCTGCGGCGGACAGGGTTTTGATCGGTCCCGCCGAAATGGCATTGACCCGGATGCCCTGGGGCCCTAAATCGGCGGCCAGGAAGCGTACATTGGCCTCCAGACTGGCTTTGGCCAGCCCCATGACGTTGTAGCCTGGAATGGAGCGCACCGCGCCCAAGTAACTCAAGGCGACGATGGATCCGGCCCGGCCCTGCATGAAGGGCTGCGAGGCTCTGCTCAAGGCCGTGAGGCTGAAGCTGGAGATGTCGTGGGCGACTCGAAAATTGTCCCGTGTGGTGGCGCTGATAAAATCCCCGGTCAGCGCCTCCCGTGTGGCAAACGCAACGGCATGCACCAGAATATCGAAATGCGGCCAGCGTGTTTTTAGAAAGCCGAAGCCTTTTTCAATGTCGCTGTCCGCGGCGACGTCCATCACGAACGTGATGTCCGATCCCAATTGTTTGGCTAGCGGGACGACCCTGTCGGTCATGCGCTCGATGTGCGCAAAGGCGAGCTCGGCGCCTTCGCGATGCATCGCCTGCGCGATGCCCCATGCAATCGAACGATCAGTGGCGAGGCCCACGATCAATGCGCGCTTGCCGCTCAGAAAACCCATGATTTCTTCTACCCCTGCTGCCGGTTCGAATCAACGTACATCACCAGTCGTTTTCCGGCCTTGATCTGGTGATGCTCGTTCAGGCCATTCCAGCTCTTGAGCTGGGATACCGAGACCTGAAACTGGCGCGAAATGCTGTAGACAGTGTCGCCGCTGCGAACCGTATAGAGCAAGCGGCGTCCAGCGGCGATGCGCTCGTCACGCAGGCGGCGGGCGCTCGCCTTGATCACCAATCGCTGACCCTTCACCAGCGTGTCCTGGGCGCCCAGGTTATTCAACCGCGCGAGCGTGCTCACCGGCATGCCATGGCGGCGGGCGATGGAACTCAAGGTCTCGCCGGCCCGCACACGATAGACGATTTGACGCTGCCTGCGACCGCCCAGGTCCGTTTCCGGCCGGTCGACTCGCGAAGCGGCCAGCAACACCTTGTCGGGCAGCTGCCCGCTGATCTCCGGAATTTTCAAAGTCTGGCCGGCGGTGACCTTGCCGTCCTTCAAATCGTTGACCTTTGAGATGACGGCAACCGTGGTGCCGTATTGCTTGGCAATCATCGGCAGCGTCTCTTTGCGGCTGACTTCGTGGCTGGCAAAGCGCACGCGATCGTCGGCACCCAGGGTCTTCAGCGCCGTGTCAAAGGCATCCGCGTTGTCGATGGGCACCAACATGCGGTGCGGACCATCCGGATCCGTGGCCCAGCGGTTATAGCCCGGGTTGAGCGCGACCAATTCATCGTAGCTGGTGCCGGCGAGCTGCGCGGCGATTTTCAAGTCGATTTGCGAATCCGTGTCGATGAGCGCGAAGTAGGGCTCATTGGGGATGACCGCGAACTCCAAGCCGTAGCGTTCCGGCTCGGCCATCAGGCGTTTCAAGGCGAGCAGCTTCGGCACGTAGGCGCGGGTTTCGGCAGGGAGTCGCAAGTGCCAAAAATCCGCCGGTTTGCCGTTGGCGCGATTGAAATCCATTTCGCGCTGCACGCTGTTCTCGCCCACGTTGTACGCGGCGATCGCCAGCAGCCAATCGCCGCCGAATTGATCATGCAGTGCCTGCAGATAATCGAGGGCCGCCCGGGTCGATTCGACCACGTCGCGTCGGCCGTCGTACCACCAATCACGTTTGAGGCCGAAGCGCCGGCCCGTATCAGGAATGAATTGCCACAACCCTGCGGCACGGCTTCTGGAGTAGGCAAAGGGCTCGTAAGCGCTCTCCACGACGGGGAGCAAGGCAAACTCCAACGGCATCCCACGCGCTTCCACTTCCGTGATGATGTGATACAGATAGCGCTGGCCGCGCTGAAATACCCGCTCCAGATACTCCGGATTGTGTTCGAACCAAGCCAGTTGCACATCGATCGCAGGTTCCTGGACTTCATCGAAGGCGAAACCGGCGCGCATGCGGTCGAATAAATCGTCGTAGTCCTCGCCATTGTGATGCTGCCACTCGCGCGGCATGCTCAAGGAAGGAGTCGCGCCGAGGACCGATCCGGTGTCGGACGGCGCGATGGGTGTCTCTGACGACGGCGGCGCCGGCATCACAATGGGCTCGCGCTTGGGGGGCTCCGCCGGCTGATGCGCGCAGGCACCCAGCAACAAGGCAACGCAGCCGAGAATGAATTGTCGTTTGATCGGTGTCATGAGTGTTCCGCTAACGGAATTGATCCTTCCAGGCGCGCAACACGCCGAATACGTCGGAGGGTTCCTCGAGCTTCTTTCCCGAATGCGTCTCAGCGGCAGCACGCACGCCAGGTTTGTCGCAACGCAAAAAAGGATTCACTCGGATCTCCAGACTCAAGGTTGAAGGCAGGCTCGGCTCGCCGGCCGCGCGGATGCGATTCACGCTTTCCAGGTATTCGAGCGCCGCACCATTGACCGGCTCTACCGTCAAGGCAAAGCGTAAATTCGCGGCCGTGTATTCGTGGCCGCAAAATACTTGCGTCTCGGGCGGCAGCTCCCGCAAGCGATTCAAAGAAGCATTCATCTGCCTTGGCGTACCCTCGAACATGCGGCCACAGCCCGCGCTGAAAAGCGTATCTCCGCAAAAGAGCGCGCCGTGGCCCCAAAATGCGATGTGACTTAAGGTATGCCCAGGCACTTGCAAAATCTCGAAGCTAAGTCCCAAGTCCGGCAATTCGCAGCGATCCTGATCGGCGACGGTGCGGGTCAGGTGCGTGATGCGCGAATCCTGGGGGCCGATCACGGGCACTGGCCCTAGGCGCAGCAATTCGGGCACACCCCCGATATGATCCGGATGGTGGTGAGTCAGTAAAATGGCCGCCAGGCGCAAGTTGCGGCGCTTGAGCTCGGCGATCACGGGCGTAGCTTCGCCCGGGTCCACCGCCACCACCTGGGCCGGCGCCTTCGGTGATTCGATCAGCCAGATATAGTTGTCGGAAAATGCGCGTACCGGGCGCACGTTAAGATGCATTGCATGGATTGACATTTTGCGCCGTATTTAACCTGTAACATTAGAACTTCGCTAGTTTTTTCATGAAGGACGCTTAACTTGGAATCGACGGCCGACGCTTCGATGTGCGACTGGTTCGAGGGCCCGTTGGGGGCACGCGTGCTGCGCGAGGAAGCGGCGTTGGCGACGTCGGCGCTGGACAATGTTTTTGGCTTCGAACTGTTGCAAGTCGGCGCATGGGGACCCAAGCACCATCTGCTGGATGGCGCGCGCACGCAGCATGCAACGCTGTTGGCGCCCGAGCTTGGCCCGGGGGTGACGCTGTGCGCGCCCCTCGATACGCTGCCTTTCAGGTCCGATTCCATCGATGCGATCTTATTGCCGCACACGCTCGAGCTGGTTGAAGACCCTTATGCGGTGCTGCGGGAGGCGGAGCGCGTGCTCACCGGGGAAGGCTGCCTCCTGATTTGCGGCTTCAATCCTTTCAGCGGGTGGGGCGTGCGCCGTTTGTTTGGCCAGTATTTGGGTCGGCCGGCATTTCCCCCGGGAACGCTGCGCATGCTGTCGGAGCGACGATTGCGCGATTGGGTCGCGCTGTTGGGTTTTGATGTCGACAGTGTTCGCGGCTATCTTGGCTTTCTGCCCTTGAAAGGCCGCGCGGCCGACGTGCGGCCTCGACGCCCCTTGTCGGCGGGCGCCTATTTGCTGAAAGCGCGCAAGCGCGTGTCGACTTTGACCTTGATACGGCCGCGTCGGCGTGTCCGACAGCGGGTGCTGGTCGGCGCGGCCGAGCCGACCAACAAAGTTGGGCAATGACCGAAGTTGAAATCTTCACCGATGGCGCGTGTCGCGGTAACCCGGGTCCGGGGGGCTGGGCCGCACTGCTGATCTGCGGCAAGGAGCGCAAGGAGGTCTCGGGTTCGGAAGCGACCACCACCAACAACCGCATGGAGCTCACCGCCGCCATCGGCGGTTTAAACGCCTTGAAACGGCGATGCGCGGTCAAGCTGTATACGGACTCCAAGTACGTGCTCCAAGGCATCACCGAATGGCTGCCGAATTGGAAGGCGCGGGGCTGGCGCACCGCGGCGCGCGAACCGGTCAAGAATCAAGATCTGTGGCAATTGTTGGACGCGGCCGCCGGAACCCAGGATATCCAGTGGATTTGGGTGAAGGGGCATTCGGGACACGAAGGCAATGAATACGTTGATCAGCTCGCCAACGATGCAATCGATCGCATGCTGGCAGTGCGGTAAGATTCAGAATGCGTCAAGTCGTTCTCGATACGGAAACCACAGGTCTTGAAGTCGAACAGCAGCACCGCGTCATCGAAATCGGTTGCGTGGAGCTGTTCAATCGGCGCCTGACCGGCAGACGCTTCCACCAATACTTGAATCCCGGGCGCGACATCGAAGAAGGCGCGCTTCAGGTGCACGGTCTCACGCGCGAGCGCTTGGCGAAGGAGCCGACCTTCTTGCAGGTGCACCTCGAGTTTCTGGAATTCATCCGCGACGCGGAATTGATCATCCACAACGCGCCCTTCGACGTCGCCTTCCTGAACGCTGAACTCGAGCGCATCGAAGCTAAGCACCGCGTGGCGGATCTGTGCCCGGTGCTCGATACACTGGCGCTCGCGCGGCAAATGCATCCCGGACAGCGCAACAGCTTGGATGCGCTTTGCAAGCGATACTCGGTCGACAACTCGCATCGCGAATATCATGGCGCGCTTCTGGACGCGCGCATCCTCGCCGAGGTGTACCTGGCGATGACGGGCGGGCAGGGCAGTCTGACCTTGAGCGCCGAGTCCGACACCGTGCGCAGCCGTGCGCGCCACGCCGCACCGATGCGATTGCCGACCGACATTCGCATCGTCGTGGTCCAAGCCAATGAGGAAGAAGCGGCTGCCCACGAGCACATCCTCGCATTGCTCGACAAGGCGTCTTCCGGCAAAACGGTGTGGCGACGATTGTGAAACTGCTCGTGACCGGCGCTGCCGGTTTTATCGGATTTCACACCGCGCGGCTGCTGCTCGAGCGGGGCGATGAGGTTGTCGGGCTCGACAATCTCAATGCCTATTACGATCCCGGCCTCAAGCAGGCGCGCCTAAAGATATTAAAAGATTATCCGCAATTTAGATTCGTGAAGGCAGATATTGCGGATCGCGAAGCCATGGAGACGATGTTCCGCGCGGAAAGGTTTCAGCGCGTGGTGCACTTGGCCGCGCAGGCGGGAGTGCGCTATTCGATCGAGAATCCGCACGCCTATGTGCACAGCAACATCACGGGATTTTTGCAAGTGATCGAGGGTTGCCGCCGTAATCACGTCGAGCACTTGGTCTATGCCTCCACCAGCTCGGTGTACGGCGCGAACACGCATATGCCCTTCAACGAACGCCAAGGCGTCGATCACCCCTTGACGCTGTACGCCGCCACCAAGCGATCGAACGAATTGATGGCCCACAGCTATTCCTCGTTGTACGGGTTGCCGACCACGGGCTTGCGATTCTTTACCGTATATGGCCCCTGGGGGCGGCCCGATATGGCGCTGTTCCTGTTCACGAAGAACATTCTTGCCGGCCTTTCCATCGATGTGTTCAATGACGGCCATCATCAGCGAGATTTCACCTATGTGGACGACATCGTCAAGGGTGTGCTCGCTGCGGTCGATCACGTGGCGAGGACGGACCCGGCATGGGATTCCGACCATCCGGATCCGAGTACCAGTTACGTTCCATACCGGATTTATAATATCGGCAATCAGACACCCGTTTCACTGTTGCGCTACATCGAAGTGTTGGAACAATGCTTGGGGAGAAAGGCGCAAAAAAATCTCTTGCCCATGCAACCGGGCGATCTGCCGGATACCTGGGCCGATGTGCAAGCCCTGATCAAGGATGTGGGATACCGACCCTGCACCGACCTGGAAACGGGTGTGAAGCAGTTCGTCGAGTGGTATCTTGCCTACTATCACCCGCAATCGTCATGAGTCGGTACCTGTCATGAGCCAATTGAACTCCTCTTTGCCGGCGTGGGGCGCGGTGGCCGCGCATGCCAAAGACATGTCCAAGGTGCATTTGCGAGATCTGTCGGCTGCGGATCCCAGACGCTGGCAAAATTTTCACTTTGAGCACGACACCTGGCTGCTCGATGTTTCGCGCCAGCGAATCACGCAACAGACTTTGTCGCTGCTGTTTGAACTGGCGCGGGCAGTGGATCTGTCCGGGCGCATTGCCGCAATGTTTCGCGGCGATCCCATCAACAGCACGGAGCAGCGCGCGGTGCTGCATACCGCGCTGCGCTCGGATTTTGCGGGTTCACCCGCCATCCAGACGGAGGTCAAGGATTCGCGCCGCAAGTTATCGGCCTTCGCCGGCGCGGTGCGCAGCGGCAAAAAAGTCGGTGTCACCGGCAAGAAGTTCAGGCACGTGGTGAACATCGGCATCGGCGGCTCAGACCTGGGGCCGTTGCTGGTATGCGAGGCGTTGCGGGCTCAATGGAGCGGCGATATCACACCGCACTTCGTGTCGAACGTGGATCGCACCCAACTCGAGGATTTGACCCGCACTTTGGATCCCGCGGAGACCCTGGTCATCGTGTGCTCCAAGACCTTCGTGACGCAGGAGACGCAGACCAACGCCAATGCCGCGAGAGCCTGGATCGTGGGCGCGCTGGGCGAGAAGGCCGCGGGCAATCATTTCGTCGCTGTGTCGACCAACGCCCACGCCATGGACAAGTTCGGCATTGCCGCCGACCATCGCTTCACCATGTGGGATTGGGTGGGCGGTCGTTACTCGGTCTGGTCGGCCATCGGCCTCATCGCGGAAGTCGTGATCGGCAGCGAGCGATTCGAAGAATTCTTGAAGGGCGCCAGCGACATCGACAAGCATTTTACGACGACGCCGTTCGAGAAGAACCTGCCCGTGCTCATGGGTCTGATCGGTGCGTGGAATCGGACGTTTTTGAACCTGCCGACACTTGCGGTGCTGCCTTACGATCAGCGCCTGGCGCGGCTGCCGGCCTACCTGCAGCAGCTGGAGATGGAAAGCAACGGCAAATCCGTTTCCTTGGACGGCATCCATGTCGATTTTGCGACCGCGCCCATCGTCTGGGGCGAGCCCGGTTCGAACGCGCAGCATTCGTTCTTTCAAATGCTGCATCAAGGTACCTTGACTCAGGCGCTCGACTTCATTGCACCGCTGCGCGGTTCATGGGGCGGCACGGAGGGCCAGGATCTGGCGTTGAAGAACTGCTTCGCGCAGTCGCAGGCCTTTGCCTATGGATACCCCTTGCCGGACGTTGAGGCGGATATGCGCAAGGCCGGTGTGAGTCCGGGAGAGATCGCACGCATCGGTATTCACCGTGTGCACGAGGGCAATCGTCCCAGTTCCTTGCTCATGTATCCGCAAACGACCGCACGCACATTGGGTGGTATCCTCGCCTTGTATGAACACAGCGTTTTCGTGCAAGGGACCGTCTGGGGTGTGAACTCGTTCGATCAGTTCGGCGTTGAGTTAGGGAAGAAACTGGCGGTGGGTATTGATATGGCGGGGGTCAAGCCACCTCAGGGAGCCGGCGCCGCAGGGATTGCAGCTTTGATCAATTACGTGTCGACGCATCGCAAGTGACAGCACGCAAAGGCATTATTCTGGCCGGCGGCGCCGGCACCCGCCTGCATCCGATCACCATGTCGCTGTCCAAGCAGCTGCTGCCGGTGTACGACAAGCCGATGATTTACTATCCGCTGGCGACGTTGATGTCGGCGGGGATTCGGGAATTTTTGATCATCACGACCCCTCGCGATCAGGTCGCGTTTCGTGAGCTTTTGGGCGGCGGTGAGAAATGGGGCGTGCAATTCAGGTACGAAGTGCAAGCCGAACCCAACGGCATCGCGCAGGCATTGATCATCGCTGAATCGTTCCTTGCCGGTGCGCCGTCGGCTCTGATTCTCGGCGACAATATTTTCTATGGGGCGAATCTGTCGGAGCTGCTGTTGTCGGCTTCAGACCGCACGACAGGCGCGACGGTGTTCGGGTACTACGTACACGATCCTGAGCGCTATGGCGTGGTGCAATTCGACGCAAACGGCAAGGTTGTGGACTTGTTGGAAAAGCCGCCAAAGCCGCCGTCGAACTATGCCGTCACGGGCGTTTATTTCTACGATGACCGGGCGCCCCAATTGGCTCGCTCCATCAAACCCTCGGCGCGCGGGGAACTGGAAATTACCGATTTGAACCGCGCCTACCTCAAGGATGGAAGCTTGAATGTCGAGCGCCTTGGAAGAGGCACGGCCTGGCTCGATACCGGCACGCACAATTCATTGCTCGATGCAGGGGTATTCGTGCGCATCATCGAAGAGCGTCAGGGCTTGAAAGTGGCTTGCGTGGAAGAGGTGGCCTGGCGGATGGGATTCATAGACGCCGCTCAGCTCAAAGAGCTGGCTTCGCCGTTACAAAAGAGCGGCTACGGCGAATACCTGCTGCGCATTCTGCGCGATGAACACCGGCCATGAAGTTTCACAAAACACCGATCGCCGATGTATTTCTGATCGAACCACAAGTCTTCGGCGATGACCGCGGCTTCTTCATGGAAACCTGGCAGGCGTTGAAATTTGCGGCGTCCGGCATCGATGCTGATTTTGTACAAGACAATCACAGTCGATCGAGGCAATGGACGCTGCGCGGCATGCACGTGCAAGTAGCGCACACACAAGGCAAACTGGTGCGCGTCACTTCGGGTAGCGTGTTTGACGCGGTCGTTGATTTGCGCCGCGGTTCGCCTTCCTTCGGGCGCTGGTGGGGTACGGAGTTATCGGATCAGAATCACCGAATGGTTTGGGTGCCGGCCGGTCTCGCGCACGGCATGCTGGTCACGTCGGCGTCCGCCGATTTCTTGTACAAATGCACCGATATTTACAGTCCGGCGCACGAACGTACCCTGGCATGGGACGATACGACGGTGGGCATCGAATGGCCTATTCCGAGCGGCATTCAGCCCAACCTGTCGGCCAAGGACATCAAGGGCCAAAGTTTCGCTGAGATTGAGAAATTTCCATGAGAGTGCTGGTGCTGGGCGGGGGCCAGATCGCGCAGGCGGTCGGTGCGGCGGTTCCAGCGGAGCATGAGGTTGCGATTCGCAAGCACGCTGATCTCGATATTATCGATCCAAGCGCGCTGGCGCGTGCGCTTGCGGAAGTCAGGCCGGATTGGATAGTCAATGCAGCAGCGTATACGGCTGTCGATCTCGCCGAAGATGACGCGGCGCGGGCGATTGCTGTCAACGACACCGCCGTTGCCTCGATCGCCGGTGCGGCGGCGCGCCAGGGGTCGAGACTTCTGCATCTGTCGACGGATTTTGTGTTCGACGGAGAATCCAAGCGTGCTTATTTGCCCTCGGATCGAACCAATCCCTTGAGCGTCTACGGGGCGAGCAAACTTGCCGGCGAAGCTCATGTGGCTGCGAGTGGCGCAGGAATTGTGCTGCGTACTTCCTGGGTGTACGCGGCATCGGGAAAAAATTTCGTGCTGACGATGCTGCGCCTGATGCGAGAAAAAGAACAAATTAGCGTGGTGAGCGATCAGATTGGCGCGCCCACCTGGGCTGCCAGCGCTGCCGCGGCGATTTGGGGCCTGATCGACGTGGCGGCGGCACCCGGAATCTATCATTGGACGGACTTGGGCGTGGCAAGTTGGTACGACTTTGCCGTGGCGATTCAAGATGAAGCGCTCGCACGCGGGCTGCTATCCCGTGCGGTACCCATCCTGCCCATACACAGCAGCGAGTATCCGACCCGGGCGCAGCGTCCGGCGTTCAGCGTATTGGACAGCGCTTTAACGCGGTCGCTGATCCGGGCACCTGCCCGGCATTGGCGGCACAATTTGAGGATGATGCTGGATGAACTTCGAGCCGCGTAACGTATTCATTACAGGGGGCGCCGGTTTCATCGGCTCGAACTTCGTACACCATTGGTTGGCCAATACACGGGAAGGCCGGGTGGTCGTCTTCGACGCGCTTACGTATGCCGGGAATATGGACAGTCTTTTGGACATTGCGGCCAATTCGCGCTACTTATTTGTCAAAGGCGACATTTGCGACGAAGCCAAAGTGCGTGCGCTGCTCGAGCAGCATCGGATTGACACGCTGGTGCACTTTGCCGCGGAATCTCACGTGGATCGCTCGATACTAGGTCCGGACGATTTCATCCGGACGAATGTGGTCGGGACGCACTCTTTGCTCAAAGCCGCCAAATCATTGTGGCTCGACAATCAGGCCGTGCCGGCCCACCGTTTCCATCATGTCTCCACCGACGAAGTCTATGGTTCGCTGGGTCCCCAAGACGCGCCTTTTCACGAGGACAGCCCGTACGCACCCAACTCGCCGTATTCCGCCAGCAAAGCTGCATCGGACCACCTGGTGCGGGCCTATCATGAGACGTACGGACTCAATACGACGGTCACCAATTGTTCCAACAATTACGGGCCCTACCATTTTCCCGAGAAACTGATTCCGTTGACCATCGTCAATATTTTGCTCGGCAAGCCGCTGCCGGTGTATGGGGACGGGCTGCAAATTCGTGACTGGCTGCATGTCGAGGATCATTGCGTCGCTATCAAATTGGCGCTGAACAAGGGTGAGCCGGGCGCGGTGTACAACGTGGGCGGGAATAGCGAAACCACCAATATTCACATCGTGCGTACCTTGTGCGATCTGGTCGATGAGCGCCTGACCGCACATCCGGAATATCGCGTCTCCTTTCCGGCATCGCCGATCTACAATGGGTCCAAGTCCGTGCAACTGATTTCACATGTTCGCGACCGCCCGGGACACGATCGCCGCTACGCCATCAACTATTCAAAGGCCGCAAAATCCCTGGGCTATGCGCCTGCGCGTGATCTTGTGAGCGGCCTTGGGTCCACCGTGGACTGGTACCTGCGACAAGTGAAATGGTGGCAGGATTTATTGGGCAGAGATTACGCGGCATGGCTGCGAAAAAACTACGACGGCTAGCGCCCTGATCCTCAACCAAGGCGTGGAGTCCCGGCACGAATCCGAGGGGAAGGATCGCGATTTGGCGCTTTAGTATACAATTTGGCCGCAGTGCCGCTGCGTCGAATCCCGTAAATCACGAGAAGGTCTGTCAAAAGAGATGAGCATTGTTTTTTTCGCGGCTTTGAGGAGACTGGCCAGATCTCTGAGCGCCGCGATTTTCCTGATTTTAATTGGGGCATTCGCCGGCGCGCAAAGCCCCACCCAAGACCCGTTGAGCTTGCTCAAGAACCTTTCGCCGGAACAGCAGGACGCGCTGATGCAAAGCGTGCTCGGCGGCAAGGATGGAACGAACAGAAGGTCGGATTCGCAATTGAACTCGCCCGAGACAGTGGAGAAAAGGAACGACCGCACCGGTGGAGTGGACAGAGAAACAAACCGCAACAAGACAATGGATGGACACACGCTGCGCAGGTTCGACGAAGATCCGGAATTGCGGGCGGGCGATTCCGTCTTGATCGATTTGACTCCGGTAGAGATTGCCCTAAAGGACAGCAGCGCGATCGCTCCGGCAGGCACGGACACAGGCGCGACCCGCGCGACCGGTACACCATCCGCCGGCGCCACCAGCGCCGGTGCGGCGCTCAGCGGCTTAAATGATGCGAGCATCAATAAGAAGAAAAGTGAGAGCAGCGACTTTGGCCGTCTGCAAGTCGACCAACCACCTAAGTCAGCAGAGCAAACGACTTTGTCGGCGACGGTCAGAGATCGAATTCTCAAAGGCAATCCGTACAAACTGAACCGATTCGGTGTGCTGGAGATTCCTGGTCTCCCTTCGATCCCATTGGCCGGTTTAACGGCAGAGGAGGCGACCAGACGCTTGAGCGCCGATCCTGATTTGCGTGATTACACCGTCAAACTGACCCTGTTGAGGCTCGAACCTCTGGACGACCAGGGCGCCAAGCCCTTTGGCTACGACCTCTTCCAAGGTGTTCCGAGTACATTCGCGCCGGTCAAGGATATCCAGGTGCCCATTGACTACGTAGTGGGCCCCGGGGACACCTTCAATATTCAGTTATACGGCAATGACTCGGCGTCCTACTCGTTGACGGTCGGCCGCGATGGTCGGATCAAGTTTCCGAAGCTCGGCCCGATATCGGTGGGCGGAATGGGTTTTGACGCGGCCCGAGCGGCACTGGAGCATCGCGTGGCCCAACAGCTGATCGGCACTCAGGTCAGTGTGACGATGGGTGACCTGCGGTCGATTCGGGTTTTCGTATTGGGAGAAGCTGAAAAACCCGGCTCATACACCGTAAGCGGACTTTCCACCATGACGAACGCGCTGTTCGTCAGCGGCGGCGTCAAGACGATAGGTTCGCTGCGCAATATTCAGCTGAAGCGAAACGGCAATTTGGTTTCGGTACTCGACCTGTACGATTTGCTACTGCGTGGTGATACCAGCGGTGATCGTCAACTCATGCCCGGCGACGTCATCTTTATTCCGCCCATCGGCGTCACATCGACGGTGTATGGCGCGGTTCGACGTCCGGCCATCTACGAACTGAAAAAGGAAAAGACAGCAGAGCAGCTTGTCGAGATTGCCGGGGGCCTGTCGCCCGACGCGGACGCTACGACCGCGCAACTCGAGCGTATTGATTCATCACGGCTGCGCGAAATGCACAACATCGATTTGAGTTCGAGCGCTGGCCGCAATACGCAAATTTTGAACGGTGACAAGCTGCGCGTGCCGGCAATACGCCCAACGCTCGAGAATTCAGTGGAGTTGTCCGGCAATGTCTTCCGTCCGGGTGCATTTCAATACAGAGAGGGCTTGAGACTTAGCGATGTTTTAAGCAGTTTTGATGAATTGCGCCCGAACGCTGACCGTCATTACGTAATGATTCGCCGCGAAGTTCCTCCGGAGGAGAAGATCGAAGTGATTTCGGCGGATCTCGAGCGTGCACTCGGCGCGCGAGGGTCGGCGGCTGATCCGCAACTGCGCGCACGCGACCGGATCATCGTGTTTGACCTGACAGCCAATCGCGCTCGAACAGTGGCACCGATCATCGAGGACCTTAAATTGCAGGCATCAGCGACCAGGCCCGCTCAGCTGGTCGTCATCGGCGGCGAAATCAGAGTGCCGGGCCCCTATCCGCTGGAACCTGCCATGCATATCAGCGACCTGATCCGCGCGGGAGGCAGTCTCGAGGATTCAGCATACACAGGTGAGGCGGAGTTGACCCGATATGAAATTGTCGATGGCAAGGAACGGCAGACCGAGCTGCTTGACGTGAATCTCGCGGCGATTCGTCGCAACGAACCCGGTGCGGATCTGGAACTCAAGCCCTACGATTTCCTGGTGATCAAGAAGACGCCGCAATGGGAGACTCCGGGGACCATTACGCTGGCCGGCGAACTGCGACACCCCGGCCGCTTTCCTATTCACCACGGCGAGACGCTTTCATCGGCACTAAAGCGCGCGGGCGGACTCACTGATCTTGCCTTCGACGAGGGAGCTATATTTATTCGCGAGGAGCTCAAGCAGCGCGAGAAAGAACAATTGGAAATGTTGAGCAATCGTTTGCAAGGCGATCTCGCGGCACTCTCGCTCGAGGCAGTGAGTACCAGTGCCGCTACGAGCGGTAGTGGAGGCGGAGGAGGTGCGGCGCAGGCACTTGCAATCGGCCAGCAGTTGATCCAGCAGCTGCGCAATACCAAGCCCGTCGGTCGTTTGGTGGTCGATTTGAACCAGGTGGTCAAGGGTCATCCCGGGGGTCCCGGCGACGTCCTTCTGCGGGACGGCGATATGCTGCTGATTCCAAAGAAAACGCAGGAAATTACGGTACTGGGCGAAGTGCAAAGTCCCACATCGCACGTCTATCGTGCAGGTTTGTCCAGAGAAGATTACATCGCCAAGAGCGGTGGAGCGACGCAGAAAGCGGATCGAAAGCGGATATATATCGTACGCGCCAATGGCGATGTGGTATCCGGGGGGCGAACGGGATGGTTCAGACGCTCGAGGTCGGTCGACATACGCCCGGGCGATACAATAGTCGTGCCACTCGACACAGAGAGGGTGGCGCCGCTGCCCCTGTGGACAGCCGTTACCACTATTGTTTACAACCTGGCTATCGCGATATTGGCGATTCACAGCGTCTCGCCGTGACGGGCGCACCCTCGGGTCTCACTCAATAATATGGACAAGCTACCAGAAACCCGAGAGGCGGACGCCGAAGACGTCAATGTTGGGTCGATATTTGCGCTCGCTTGGAGCGGGAGGTCGCTTATTTGTTGGACAACGCTGGTGTTTGCGCTCGTCGCGTGCGGAGCAGCATTTGTGTTGCCGAAGTCCTTTGTTGCAACGTCGATCATCGCACCTGTCTCCAACTCCAGCAGTGGTTCACTGGGTGGCCTAAGTTCGCTCGTGTCGCAATTCGGCGGCTTGGCATCCTTGGCCGGTATCTCGATGGGCGGGGACTCTAAAAAGTTCGAATCTCTGGCGGTTCTGCAGTCGGAGCAACTCACGGAAAAATACATCGTAAGCAACGATCTGTTGCCGATCCTGTTCGCGAGTCGCTGGGACCCTGCCCGCAACACGTGGAAAAGCACAGATCCGAAGAAAATTCCTACGCCCTGGCAGGCAAATCAATATTTCAAGACGATCCGTACGGTTTCGACCGATACCAAAACCGGGTTGATCACAATTGCGATTACTTGGAAAGACCCCAAAACCGCCGCGCGCTGGGTAAATGATTTGGTCAATCTGACCAACGAGCATTTGCGGAACAAGGCGATACGCGAGGGAGAGGCGGATGTCGCGTACCTTAACGAGCAAGCGAGCAAGACCGATGCTGTTGCTGTAAAGCAAGGAATATACAACATGCTTCAGAACGAAATTAACAAGATTATGGTGGCTAAAGGCTCGAATGAATTTGCGCTCAAGGTACTCGATCCCGCCATCGCGCCCGAGAAGCCGTCATCCCCACTACCAGTAAGATGGACGCTCGAGGGTTTTTTCGCCGGCCTACTACTGTCGCTGCTTATAGTATTCAATCGTAAGAGACGCCCTAATCTGAGCGCTGCGTATTAATGCCGATTCCCAATCGCCAAAATCATGTTCACGTCGCACCGTTTTAGAGCGCATATTGGAAGATAGATGCTGGAAAAAAAGTCGATACTAATTACTGGCGGAACTGGTTCGTTCGGTAAGGCCTTTGTCAAGACCGTGCTGCAGCGCCATCCAAACGTAAGGCGACTGGTGGTCTATTCTCGAGACGAGCTAAAGCAGTCCGAAATGAGCGAGGAGTTTTCCGGAGAGCGTTACAGCGGATTGAGATACTTTATTGGCGATATTCGTGATGAAGCTCGCCTACGGCGGGCGCTCGCCGGAATAGATGTGGTAGTTCACGCGGCCGCCCTTAAGCAAGTTCCGGCCGCAGAATACAATCCTTTTGAATGCATCAAGACCAATGTCCTTGGGGCGCAAAATCTCATCGAAGCTTGTTTGGACAGCGGTGTAGAAAGGGTCGTGGCCCTATCTACCGACAAGGCGGCGGCACCCATAAACTTATATGGAGCCACCAAATTGTGTTCGGATAAGCTTTTTGTCGCCGCAAACAACATCAAGGGCAGCCGCGATATTCGATTCAGCGTGGTTCGCTACGGCAACGTGATGGGAAGCCGCGGTTCCGTTATTCCGTATTTTTTGCAGAAACGAAAGTCGGGGGTGCTGCCGATTACGGACCCGAAAATGACTCGGTTCAATATCTCGCTCAGGGAAGGAGTAGACATGGTCTTGTGGTCGGTGGAAAATGCGTGGGGTGGGGAAATTCTAGTACCGAAGATTCCTTCGTACCGCGTCGTCGATGTCGCCACGGCAATCGATCCCAACTGTGAACAGCGTGTCGTTGGCGTACGCCCCGGCGAAAAAATCCATGAAGAAATGATTACGGCAAGCGATAGCTACAACACCGTCGACATCGGCAGGTACTTCGCAATCCTGCCGTCGGCCGGCAACTATTCAATCCAAGACTATTGCGACAGGGCTGGCGGCAAGCCGGTTCAAGCCGGCTTCGCGTATGAAAGCGGAGGTAATCCGGACTTTCTCAGCGTCGCGCAATTGCGTGCATTGATGGCAGAACATGTTGACGACTTCACCGAGTAGCTGCGAAGTGGAGTTCATTCCGTACAGCTGCCAAGAAGTCTCTCGGGAGGATGTCGACGCTGTATGCGCCGTTCTGCAATCTGAGTATTTGACGCAAGGGCCGGCCGTTCCGGTATTCGAAAAGGCATTTGCTTTGGAACAGGAAGTTTCCAATGCGGTGGCGGTGAGCAATGCGACTGCCGGGTTGCACATCGCGCTTTTGGCGCTGGGTGTGTCGAGTGGTTCGAGGGTTTGGACGAGCCCGAACAGTTTTGTGGCGTCGGCAAACTGTGCTCTCTATTGCGGCGCAAACATTGATTTCGTGGACATAGATCCGACTACGCGAAATATGTCGATTGGTGCGCTGCGCGCCAAACTTGGGCATACGAGTGCCGTTGGCGAACTTCCGGATGTTGTCATTCCGGTGGATTTCGCCGGTCTGCCGTGCGATTTGCGGGAGCTTCGTGAATTGGCAGATACATACAATTTCAAAATTGTGGAGGATGCGTCTCACGCAACTGGGGCGGCGTATCAGGGGTCTCCCGTCGGCTCAAAGTTTGCGGACATTACCGTTTTCAGCCTTCATGCGGTGAAAATCATAACGACAGGGGAGGGCGGGATGGTTACGACCAACGATAGTGCGATTGCGCATCGTTTGCGTCTGCTCCGCTCGCACGGCATCAGCCGAGACGAACAGGCCATGGAGCGCGATTCTCCTGGGCTCTGGTACTACGAACAAGGAGTACTCGGATATAACTATCGGATGACCGACTTTCAGGCGGCGTTGGGTACCTCGCAGCTGCGGCGCTTGAGCGAATTGCGCTCGCGGCGCGAAGCAATGGTGCACCGTTATGATGAGCTGTTAGCGGGTCTTCCGCTTGTCTTGCCACCGCGGCTTGCGGACCGTTCGCATGCATGGCATTTGTACGTCGTGGAACTTGATGGCGGCACCAAATCTCGTCAACACGTGTTTCAGATTATGCGAAATGAAAATATCGGCGTAAATGTTCACTACATTCCCATTCACACTCACCCCTACTATGCGCGCTTGGGTTATAAATGGGGCGATTTTCCTGCCAGCGAGCGCTATTACGAACGCGCGCTGACAATCCCGTTGTTTCCGGCGATGACAGAACGCCAACAGAATCGTGTTGTGACCGTGCTGAAGAGTGCGCTTCACTCGTAACCTCTGAGTGGTTAATGATGTATGGAGCTTTCGCTAGGTACTGTCCAGTTCGGTGTCGTGTATGGTCTGTCGGGAGCGACAACGCTTCTGTCAGATCAACAAGTGCGCGAAATTCTTGAACTGGCCTTCGAACGCGGCATTAGGAGCCTCGATACTGCGCCTGCATATGGAGACATAGAGTCGAGGTTGGGCGGATTGTGCGAAGGGCTCGACTTTCAGATTGTGTCGAAGATCTCTGCAATACCGGGTGGGTACGACCAATCATCGGCATGCCAATGGTCGATAAATTCTGCGACCACCTCGCGCGAGCGCTTGGGGCAAAAGTTGAAGGCATTATTATTTCATCGCGCGGAGGATCTGACTGGCGAGCGGGGGTCAGCTGTTTGGAGTGCGGCGATTCGATGGGCTTCCGCGTCCACCATAGCTCTCGGTGCCTCGGCCTATGAGGCGGATGTTATTCGCGCGGCTTGTAGGACGCACCCTATCGCAATTGCGCAACTTCCTGGTAGCGCTCTTGACCAGCGATTCCGCGTTCCATTCTCCGAATTGGCATCTCCGCCTAGACTTCAGCTGAGATCGGCATTCCTCCAAGGATTATTGCTGCTTCCTGTGGAAGTAGCGACTCAGGCCGTCCGAGGTTCGTCTGCGGCATTGCAGAAGTGGCATGCATGGCTAAAGCGGCGTGCGCTGCCGCCGATGCAAGGGGCGTTTTCGATCGTTAAAGCGTTCGAAGGTGTCGAAACGTGCGTGGTTGGCGTGGACAACCTGCTGCAGCTTAGAGAACTCACCGATGCCTGGGCAGAGGCAACGCCAATCTGCGCAGGGGAGCTTGCGTGCGACGATCTTGAAATAATAGACCCCCGGAAATGGAGCAGGCAGCCGAAGTGAAACGCGTCGGCCGGCCGCCATGTCATGGGATCTTTTCGCTTGAATCCTAAGTCTGCTGCGCCACGGTGTGGTTGAGAATCAGCTTGGGAAACGTATGTGAACAAAAGTGCCTTTTGAAGGCTCCTATCGAAATTTCTTTTACCGTCGGGGTTGGCACGTCACTTTCAACAGGCAGGGCACCTAATTTGTACCAGTGAATCCCTCTTCGTATCATCTCTTTAATTGCTTCTTGCTGCACCAAATGACCTACCGGTTTGTCGAATAATGTCCGGTCATATACTCCGACAGCGTAAAGTGCCTCGGTTCGGGTTAAGGTGAAGTACCCACCGCCGATCATCTCGCTTTTCTCATTTAGCAGATAAACAAGAAAAGCTTCGCCACGCCTAATGGCCTCAAGCTGACAAGCCCATGAATCGTCGCTGCGCGTCTTTCTGCCACTCGCCTCAAAATGTAAATCTTTGAATATCCTCCAGATGGCATCGGGTTCCTTTGCAGTATCATCAAGGACAAAACTTGTCCACAGTTTAGCTGCTTGATTTATCAAGTATCGCAACCGCTTCTTGTAACCCTTGAGTATTGCTTCCCAGGAATCGCTGGTGCGTAAGAAAAGTTCGTGCTGGATTCGACAACTTGCGCCTCGCATCATTGCTTCAAGATGCCAGTCGCTCAGGCCCAAATCGTTGGTAAAGATTTCGCAACTTTCGAACGAAGTCAAAGACAAAGCGCGTGCCACTTGAATGGCATAGTCCACGCAGAGTTTTGCAATGCTTTTTCGAGAATTTCGCGCGAGGCTGTCTATGATGAGTGGAGGTGTGAGTTGAAGGCCTTGACTTGATAGCGATAGCGTCGTGTTTGTGAGAGATACCGAAAACGGCCAGACGGCGACCGGCGCGCGGTCCCATTCAAGAACCAGTGAGAAGTCTTTACAGCCAACTCCCTGTCCAGTGTGATAAGCGAGCTGATAGTCCAGCCATGTACGTGTGTAGACATTGGGCACATATGAGCAACTGTTAAGAACGTTTTGCCATCGCTCGGGATTGTCTTCTCGAAAAGTAACTCCTAGACCGACTTTCTCTGCCAAGGCTTTTATTAGCGGTTGGCCAATTTGCTTGAATAAGAGAGCCTGCTCGTCAAGGATTGGTGTTTGCACGTTAGGTTGTACTTGGGGACCGTGAGATTTTTTGACGTCTTCGAATCAGCTACACAGCCGCTGCATTATTAGAATGCGACGCTGGCCCCGCAGGTGGTCTTGCATAACGTGGGCGATGAATGAACCGGCCGACCAACGCCAACATAACAAACGATCCGAATACGAAAGGGAATGATAAGGAATCGGCGGCAAAAAATGCCGGACTCAGCAGAAGTGTGGATCCTGCCATCACATAGGCCCCTAAGGGGAGCAAACGATTCGGATGCAGTGTCGTCCAAACTGTGCATCCGCCGCATGCGGCACCAAGTGATACGCTGCCAAAGAAGAGGCCGCTCCAGCCAAACTCGTGCCACAAAGCACCAGGCACCGACGGGAATCGGCCCGACATAAACCAGTCGAAGTCCGGCTGAGGTGTTAGACCAACTTTGTAAAGTATATCTGCGGCCTCAAGAAACATGATCTGCTTGTCTTCCGTGGGCGCATCCACAATCGCAGCCATGATTGCGAAGCTGTGGGTGAGATAGCTCAGTGCCAGCACGCACATGGCCGAAACCGAACTTAGGAAACTGCCATTGAGTGTTTGACGGTACCATTCCTGGGCTTCGAGCCCAAGAAATGGGAGAAAATCGATGGCATAATCAAGCGCCGACTTGCCGTTGGCATCGGCGCGCGCATAGAATATATAAACTACGTACACGGGCGCGCCAATGGTCAATGCTTTCAGCAATTGACGCTGTCGACGGCTGGATATTAAACGCCGGAGTGAAAGGCCCTTACGTGCGATGATGGCGGATACAACAAAAGTTGCAAAGAGCAATATGCTCGAACGGCCGCCTGTAAGCACAGAATTCGCGAGTACCAGTGCGAAACTAACGAGAAGCGTCCACAGTCTTTCTCGCGGCGAGATAAGTCTGGTCTGAGTAATTGCCAGCACCGTGGCGACGAAATACGCGCTGCCGCACAGGTAGCCGACCACACTAAACACTGAGGAAGCATGGCCTTCGCGTTCTTCTCCGAGCTCCCGCCATTCTTGCCTAGCTACAGCCAATCCCTGCGTGTAGTCGATTCCCTGCACGTAGATCTTGTCATATACAAGAGCAGCCAAACCAACAAGGGATAACAATATCGCGATTCGGATCAGAGCCGCAGAAGCGGGTATTTCAAAATGATCCGAGGACGGTAGCGGTCTCGAGCCCCAAAGGTTAAGAATGGTCATATAGCCGATTGCTACCAAACCAACGAAAGCCAATTGAAGTGAGAACGCCTCAATTGTCGACGGATAGATGGATTCAACAGGTAGTAGTGCGACTATCAGCCAGTATGATATCCACGCATAAACGAAGGTTTTCAACATAGTCATGCTGATACCCGATAACTAAGCGGCGCCTTTGAGCCTTAAGACAATGATCGCACGAAGCGCGAACAAGTCTAATGGGTCGAATTTTCTAAATTGTGGCGCCAATTGACGAAGAATATCTTTATCTATCGATAGGTGATCAACTTCAACTCCAAGAACCGAGAACCCAGTGTCTTCAAAAATCTTAACGTACTCGCTGTGCCTCAATCTGTTGACATATTGCAGCGAACTGTTGAACGGGCGCCACTCGGCATCCGAGAATTTGAGAAAATTGACGCGTGATATGGGCTGGCCTCTCGCGTAGTGATCGCTGTAGTCGATAAGGTGAACTGACATGCCATCGCGCGTAAGCATGCGGGCGGCAGCCTCCAAAACCTCGACCAAATCGGAAGTCGGAATGTGCTCCAATGTATCTACTGAATAAAAGCAGTCAATTGTTCGTGCATCAATTCTCGCCAACCGAAGGTCCTGAGGCGCTAGATAGTTAATCCCAAAACCTGCTAGATCACGCCAATTCGATATTCGGGGCGGGGGAACCATCAGGCGCGTCGCAAAGTGGTTGATTGCGTGCCGAATCATGGGCAATTTTGCGAGCGAGTTTATATCCGTGCAAGTGATTTTGCCTACGCCGAGCATTCGCAATGCAATCGCAACAGCCAAATCTCGGCCAGAACCAATTTCAAGAAAGTGCGCGGTACATAATTGAGCCGGTGTAAGACCTGATGCCGATGCTATTCGCTTTGCCGCAGAAAGCAACGCATCGAGGGTCTCGGCATTTCTCGGGATTTCACGCGTTATAAATCGCTGTATTTCATAGTGCGCCCAAAAGCCAAATGGAAGGACGGACAACAAATGAAAAATACGAGCCTTGATTCTCCAATTCAACTTCTTTCCTAGGAAATGGTGCGCGAGTGCCTGCAAATCCGCCCGCCTCACCTTGATAAAAATCGTCTCAGGTGATGTAAGAGCCGGTTCCAATAGCTCGAAAATAAGCTATCGTTTTTTCGAGACCGTCCTCCAAAGACGTGCGTGGTTGCCACCCCAATTTACGTTGAACCATACCAATGTCCGGCTGTCGCTGCCTCGGATCGTCGCTTGGTAGGGGGCGGTAGACCAGCTTGCTGGTTGAACCAGTAAGTCTCAGTACGGCATCGGCAAGTTCGAGCATCGTGAATTCGACGGGGTTTCCGATATTCATTGGCCCGGTCAGACCATTCACGTCATTCATCGTAAGAACCATTGCTTCGATTAGATCATCTACGAAGCAAAAACTTCGGGTTTGCGACCCGTCGCCGTAGATTGTAATGTCCTGGCCGGTCAGGGCCTGCACTATGAAATTGCTGACCACTCGGCCATCACATGGATGCATCCGCGGGCCGTAGGTATTGAAAATGCGCACGACGCGGGTGTCCATTTTGTGTTGGCGATGATAGTCGAAAAAAAGCGTTTCAGCGCATCGCTTTCCCTCGTCATAGCAGCTGCGGGGGCCAATGGGGTTCACATTGCCCCAATAGCTCTCGTCTTGAGGGTGCACCGCCGGGTCGCCGTAAACCTCGCTTGTGGAGGCTTGCAGGATTCTTGCCTTGGTACGTTTAGCCAATCCCAGCATATTTATTGCGCCGATAACACTTGTTTTTGTAGTCTGCACCGGATCGAACTGGTAGTGAATAGGCGAGGCCGGACATGCCAAATTGTAAATTTGATCAACTTCTACATACAGCGGAAAGGTCACATCGTGACGCAGCAGTTCGAAATTAGGGAAGCTGAGCAAATGCCTAATATTTGCGCGCGTCCCTGTGAAGAAGTTATCCACGCACAGTACATCCGCGCCATCCGATAACAAACGCTCGCAGAGGTGGGACCCGAGAAATCCAGCACCCCCTGTCACTAGAATTCTAGAACTTAGAGCGTAATCTTTCATCTAAAATACCCAATGACTATCGCACGCGGTGAATCTTGCGTTACGAGCCGGATTCGCAGGGGCTGTCGAGCTGGAAGGCATTCTATCAGCAGTTCAAAATCCGATCTGATTGCAAACATACTATCATTGGTCGCAAACAGTGTCGCCATCAGTAGTTTCCTGAGATAAAGTGCCGATCGGCTGCTTCTTCGGCATCTGAGTGTCTAATCGAGCTTATTTGAATGGCTAGCGTATCCGGAAAACGCATTGTGATTACTGGCGCAAGTGGCTTTGTGGGGCGCCACTTGATCTCCAAGTGCTTAGAAAGCGGAATTGAAGTGATTGCCTTATCGCGAAGCGGTACACGACTCCCGGGAGTAACCGATGCTCGAATCGATGACTACCGAGACGTGGCAGGACTCACTACGTTTTGCCGAAGGGCAGATGCGGTGGTTCATCTGGCTGCACGAGCGCATCAAATGCAGGAGAGCGCGGAAGGTACAGACAGCGCTTACGAGGTTGCAAACGTCGGCTCGGCCGTTGCTGTGGCTACAGCTACTCGACTCGCCGGCGTTCGGAGATTTGTATTCGTCAGTTCAATTGGCGTAAATGGCAACTCAACAAATGGCGTTCCATTTACTTTGAATGACGAACCTGCGCCCGTCGAAGCATATGCAAAAAGCAAGTGGAGGGCGGAGCAAGCAGTGGCCGCGGAGTTGCAAGAAGGACCGACCGACTTTGTAGTTTTGCGCCCGCCGCTCGTCTATGGAGCCGGGTGCCCTGGAAATTTTGCAAGCTTACTTCGACTGGTTGCGAAAGCGCCGATTATTCCCCTCGGAAAAGTAAGCAGTCGCAGAACTTTTGTCTACGTCGGGAACCTCGTCGATGCAATTTTAACGGCGTCGACACATTCAGCCGCATCACGACGCACGTTTCTTATTGCAGACGCCCAATCGATGTCGTTGTCGGAAATCGTGCGCGTGCTGGCATTGGGGCTAAACCGTCCCCCGTGGGTCGTTGTGAATATTTCGGTTGGCCTTTTGGAATTGTTAGGAAGAATGACTGGAAGGTCGAATATGCTAAGGAAACTGACTGCGGAACTCATCGTTGACGCCAGTGAGTTTGGAACTTCAACTGGCTGGGTTCCACCATTTGCCGCCGCCTACGGCTTGGAGGAGACCGCGCGGGCCTACCGAGGGCATTGATAGTGTGTTGACCGCAGAACATCCTGATGTTCGCCCAAAAAGCCACCCCGAGAAATGGAACATGCTCGTGCAGACTTTTCGGGCCGCCGCGACCCAATCAAGTTTTGGTCGACTGACGCAATCTGCATACCGATGGCGTTCGCGGTGGATGTGCTGCGCTCCTCTAAACTGCAGAACCAGCGTGGCCGGGCCGCAAACCACTATCGTATGAACCGCCCAGCTGGCTGAACTTCCGATGCTCAGATGCAAACAACTGTAGAATCAACGCTAAGCGCCGAGATGGGAGCACCGATGATGGTTTATCCTTCACATCACCCGGCCAGCCAACGCCTGCTGCCGAGGGATGACCTAGAACCGAAGGATTCAGCTAGTTGGAGTGAACATTGAAGACTGTCGCGATTGTGCAGGCACGAATGGGGTCGACGCGTTTCCCCAATAAAGTGATGCGCCCGGTCTGCGGTACCCCGCTGATTGGGTTGTTGCTCGAACGGCTTTCAAAGGCCCGTCGGGTCGATCAGATCGTATTGGCTACATCTACCGACGCATGTAACGATTCACTGAGCGGATATGTGCAGTCCATCGGCTACCCGGTATTTCGCGGCAGTGAAAACGACGTGCTCGATCGGTACTATCAGGCTGCTCGCCAATTTTCGGCAGACGTGGTCGTTCGGGTGACGGGCGATTGTCCTTTGATTGATCCAGCTATCGTCGATAGTGTCATCGATCTGTTCAATCAATCTTCGGTCGAGTACGCCGCAAACGTGTCGCCTCCCACATTTCCGGACGGCTTGGATACCGAGGTGTTTTCGTTTGCTGCTCTGGAGCTTGCCTGGAATGAATCAATTGATCCACGGCAGCGGGAACATGTAACCCCCTTCATTCGTGAGTCCAACCTCTCGCGAGCGAATTTTGCGAACTCAATCGACGAATCCGCGCTGCGTTGGACTGTCGATGAGCCGGAGGATTTGACTATTGTCGAGCGGGTCTTCGAGGAGTTTCACCCGCGCCGCGATTTCGCTTGGTCCGAGGTGTTGGCATTGCGCGAAGCGCACCAAGAATGGTTCGAGGTCAATCGACATTACGTGCGCAATGCCGGCGCGGATCTCAATACCGGTCAAAAGCTGTGGAGGCGCGCTAAGCGAGTAATTCCCGGCGGCAACATGTTGCTATCAAAGCGAGCGGAGATGTTTCTTCCGGATCAATGGCCGGCCTACTTCAGCAAAGCGAAAGGCTGTCGAGTGTGGGATTTGGACGGCCGAGAATACATCGATATGTCGATTATGGGGGTCGGGACAAATACTCTTGGCTATGGCGATGAAGAGGTTGACGCTGCCGTGCGCAGCGCAATTGATGACGGCAATATGTCTACGCTCAATTGTCCTGAAGAAGTCTATCTCGCAGAAAAGTTGGTTAATATGCACCCTTGGGCTGATATGGCGAGATTTGCACGGACAGGAGGAGAGGCGAACGCGGTTGCGATCCGTATTGCCCGGGCTGCCAGCGGTAGAGACACGGTGGCCATTTGCGGGTACCACGGCTGGCACGATTGGTATCTGGCAGCCAATTTGGGCGACGAAAGAAATCTAGCCGGCCATTTGCTTCCGGGGCTCGAGCCAAACGGCGTACCAAAAGCACTGCGTGGCAGCGTGCTTCCGTTTCGCTACAACAATTTTGCGGAACTACAGGAGTTGGTCCGCAATCATGCGATCGGGGCCATTAAGATGGAAGTCACCCGTAATTTCGGTCCTGAGAAAGGGTTTCTCGAGAAAGTGCGGGCGCTGGCCTCGCAGAACGGGATAGTACTGATTTTTGATGAGTGTACGTCCGGCTTCCGTCAATCCTTCGGCGGCCTTCACACGCAGTACGGTGTAGAACCGGATATGGCAATGTTCGGCAAGGCGATGGGCAACGGCTATGCAATCACGGCGACCATCGGCCGCAGGGAAATCATGGAGGCGGCGCAGACGTCGTTTATCAGCAGTACATTTTGGACCGAACGCATCGGCCCGACCGCGGCGCTGAAGACGCTGGAGGTCATGCAACGAGTAAAATCTTGGGAGCAGATTTCACACATTGGCGGCCTGATCACGACGCGCTGGCAAGCGCTGGCAAAAAAACACGGGTTAGTGATCAATACCAGCGGATTGCCCGCGTTGACGGGCTTTTCAATCGTGAGTCCGAATGCACTTGCCTACAAGACACTTATCGCCCAAGAAATGCTGGTCAAAGGATTTTTGGCCGCGACCAGCGTGTACGTTTGCACCGCCCACGTGCCCGATATCGTCGATCGGTATTTCGAGGCGCTCGATCCGGTATTCGCTATGATCGCCGACTGTGAAGGGGGCCTGGATGTGGCCTCTCTACTGAAGGGTCCTGTTTGTCATGATGGGTTCAAACGGCTGAATTAATGAAAAAATCGATCTTCGTATTGGCCGCTCATCCGGACGACGATGTCCTTGGGTGTGGAGGCACGATGGCACGCTATGCCAACGACGGTTCGGCGATTTACGTTGCCTTTCTTGCGGACGGTGTTTCATCGCGGCAGGATGCGCCGGCGGGTTCAGCGATATTTCGCTCCGAGTTGGCAGCGCGTCGTGCAGCAGCTCAAACCGCCTGCGGAATATTGGGCGCCAATGTGGTCTCTTTTGGAGACTTCCCTGATAACCGACTCGATACGATCGCTTTTCTTGATATCGTAAAATTCATCGAAGCTCTTTTTCGACAATACCGCCCAGAAACTGTTCTGACGCACCACGTCGGCGATCTAAACATTGACCATCGTACGGCGCATCGAGCGGTGGAAACGGCATGCCGACCGCTCACCGGCAGTTCGGTGAAGACGATTGCCTCTTTTGAAGTGCCCTCGAGCACCGAATGGCGGCTCGCAGGTCATTCCGCGGCGTTTACGCCGAATTGGTTCGTCGATGTTTCGCAATGGTTGGACCACAAGCTTCGAGCTATCGATGCGTACGCGACTGAAATGCGTGAGTGGCCACACCCTCGCTCACGGCGCGCGGTTGAATATCTAGCGAGGCTGCGCGGCGCAAGCGTGGGTGTCGACGCCGCGGAAGCGTACATGCTAGGACGAAAGCTATCATAACGAGTGTTTTCCGAGTCGATGCGTCAAATACGATTGGCATCGGCCACGTCACGCGCTGTCTTACATTGGCAGAATGTCTGCAAGAGAGGGGGGTTGATAGTCAATTCGTGTGCCGGGATCATCCGGGCGGTATGGCTGACTATTTGCGTCGGCGATCAATTGATGTCTCACTCCTACAACCACCCATGGGCGCGCGCACGCCGATACGTGACGCAGATTACGCCGCTTGGTTGGGCGCTACGCAACTGCAAGATGCAGAACAAACCATCCAAGCACTGCGTGGAGTTCACTTCGATTGGCTGATCATCGATCACTATGCGCTCGATGCCGAATGGGAGACGCGGCTGCGCCCCTACGTGAGCAATGTGCTCGTTTTCGATGATCTGGCCAACCGACCGCATGATTGTGATTTGCTGGTTGATCAGAATTTTTCGATTGCAACGCAAGATCGTTATCACGATTTGATTCCCGCGAACTGCAAATCGTTAGTCGGCCCACCATTCGCGATACTACGTCCCGAGTACCGGCAACAACGCAGTAATTCCCGGTATCGCGATGGCGATGTGCGGCGCGTCCTGGTGTTCTTCGGGGGTTCGGACCCGCTGAACCTCACGGGCAGAGCCATCGACGCCTTGTGCGATCCTCAATTGCGGGAATTGCGCGTAGAGGTCGTGGTCGGTGTCAACAATCCACACCGGCGGTCACTGGAGAAATCCGTCTCCTTCCGGCCATACACGCAATTGCACGGCACCCAACCGCATTTGGCTGACATGATGGCACGCGCGGACCTCTGCATTGGCGCGGGTGGAATTACTACATGGGAGCGCATGTGTGTCGGACTGCCAAGCATTGTGGTAAGTATTGCAGAGAATCAGCGTCCGGCATGCAATGCGCTCGCAGAGGCGGGTTTAATCGTCTACGCCGGCCACCATGATACGGTTGAGGTCGCAGATCTGGTTGCTGAGGTGCGGCGCGCTCTTGCACGGCCGGAAGAATTGGCGAAGATTTCAAGACGCAATCGGTTGCTGGTCGATGGTTGGGGCGCTCAACGGGTTGTCGAATCCATCTACCCGACTGCGAAGGATTCGCTCAGCTTGCGAAAAGCAAATCCTGGCGATTTGGAGCAATATTTCCTATGGGCTAACGACCCGGATGTGCGGGCACAATCCATTCAAATGCAACCCATCCCATTTGAGAATCATGAAAAATGGTTTGCTGCCAAGCTAGCCTCTTCCGACAGCGTACTCTACGTGATGGAGGCCGGGGCCCTTCCGGTTGGCCAAATTCGCTTCGACCGGTCCGGCAATGAGGAGCGGATCGACTACTCGATCGACAAGAGCTTTCGCGGCAGGGGATGGGCGGCGAAGTTGGTGGAATTGGGAATGTTGCAAGTTCCATCCCGCCAAGACATGGTTTTTCGTGCCGAAGTAAAGGAATCAAACCTGCGTTCGCGGACAGTGTTTTCGCGGCTGGGATTTATGGCATCGCCGTCCGAGGGCGCCAATGGACTCGCTGTTTTTCGATTTGATTCGTCGCGGTTGAATGTTAAAAGTATTTCAAAATGCGAGTAATGGTCAGCGCCGCCGGCTCGCCAGCATCAGTATCGATCCTTCGTCATTTACGCACGCTTGGCCACCAAGTCATCGGGCTAAATGCGAGTCCGGAGACGGAAGTACTCGGGCGAGCTTTTTGCGACGAATTTTACCTCGCGCCGCTCGCTCATACTCCCCAATACCTGGATTTCTTGGCAGATCGTCTGAAAGAAGTGGATATTTTTTTGCCATTCATCGACGAAGAACTAATCGCCATTGCGGAGGGGTGGAACCAACTACCGAGGGAACTCGTCGCGCGTATAGCCGTATCGGAACCCAGTGTATTGCGCGACTGTGTCGATAAATGTCGCTTTCAAGGTGCTTGCCTGGACGCCAATTTGCCGATCGCTCCGGAGGCCACGGCACCACCCGCGTTTTTTAAGCCGCGTAACGGCAGGGGCGGCAAAGGCGTAATCGAGGCGCGAGATAACCGCATGTTCGAGGCCTTGCAAGGGCGCAATGGCGTGATACAGCGGGCGATCAGCGGCGAGGAGTATACGGTCGATGCCATATTTGACCTTGGCGGAAAATTACTCGCGACTGTAGCGCGCAAACGCCTGCGCGCGGCCGGTGTTTCAACTATTGGTGAAGTGGGTTTCGATGAAAACCTGCATGACCTCGCCGAGCGCCTCGGGCGCCGTTGGACCTTCAAATATGCGATCAACTTTCAATCGATTCGCGACGCGGATGGTAAGGACTGGATCATCGAGCTCAATCCGCGTTTGGCGGGAAGCGCCATTTTCTCCGCGCTCGCAGGCTGCGACCCATTTGCCGCCACCATTGCCCTGGCACGAGGCGATGCATGGAAAGGCCACCCCAAGCACCTGCGCGTTTGGCGCTATTGGGAAGAAATGGCGCAAGACATTTCTCAATGACGGATTTTCCGCGCAGAGCATCCGAGATTGCGTCGCTCGCGCAATTGACCCAAGCGCTGGGCCATGCTGATCGAATTGCGTTCGATCTCGACGGTACTATTTACGACACCAGGGATTTCGAAAGGCCGGCACTCGCGTCCGTCGCACAGTGGCTGCGCGCGAAGAGCGGCCAGCCACTAGATGGTATGGAACAAGATCTATGGACTCGACGTGAGTCCGACCGGCATCGGCCGGGGCTGTTCGACGATCTATTGGTTGTCAACAGGATGCCCGTCGCTTGGGGCGCCGAATGCCTACGTCGCTTTCATGAGTACCCGGCGGGCGAGCTGCAATGGGCCGACAGCCTGAAGATTTACCTCCTCGGGCTACGGGCGGCAGGCCGTCGCTTGGCGCTGGTGACCAATGGCATTGCCTCGCTGCAAAAACGCAAGAGCGAGGCTCTCGGACTCGGTGGCATTTTTGATAAGTGTGTATATTGCGAACCCGCCTTTCCGGCGTGGCAAAAGCCATCGCCGTGGGCATGGTCAGTACTCGCCGAGTGGCGCAGCGCTCTGCCGGCAATATATGTGGGCGACGATCCTGTAGATCAGCAGTTTGCCGAAGCGGGAAACGCGGGATTCGTACACTTTCGTTTCAGGAGTGCCAAATATGAAAATTGATGGTCGTTCGATCGGACCGGAGCATGCGCCGTATGTCATTGCCGAGATATCAAATAATCATCTCGCCGATGCCGAGCGGGCCTGCCGACTGATCGAAATTGCCGCAAAAGCTGGGGCTGATGCCGTAAAAATTCAGACCTTCGACGCGGACTCTTTGACAATTGATTGTGACCGACCGGAGTTCATGATCCGAACGCCCCCGTGGGAAGGCATGAACTACTATCAGCTCTATCGCCAAATTGCCCTATCTGCCAGCTTTACCGAACGGCTATTTGCTGTGGCGCGCGACTGTGGGATAACGATATTCAGCTCGCCGTTCGACGAGCGGGCGGTCAAGCTTCTACAGGAACTAAACTGCCCCGCCTACAAGATTGCTTCCTTCGAGATCTGCGACGATCCATTGTTGGAAGCGGTTGCCGCTACCGGCCGCCCAACGCTAGTTTCTACAGGCGTCGCCACGCTCGCAGATATCAAAGAAACGCTAAGCGTCTTGCGGGGCGCAGGTTGTCTGGACATTGCACTTCTGCACTGCATCTCGCAGTATCCGGCAAAGACAGCTGATATGAACTTGCGGGCCATCGATCAGCTTTCCGGCCTTGGATGCCAGGTCGGATTGTCAGACCATAGTCTCAGCAATTTTGCTGCTGTTCTCGCGATTGCTCGCGGCGCAGTACTGATCGAGAAGCACTTTACAATTTCTCGATCCGATGGGGGCCCGGATGCCTCATTTTCGCTCGAACCCGCCGAGCTTGCCGACCTCGTTCGAGAAGTGCGGCAGGCATGGGAAGCAATGGGAGATTCGTGTATTTTGCAGCGGACCGATCGAGTCGGCGCGGAACACGCTCGATCTCTATTTGCAGTTGAAGCCATCAAGGCTGGGGAGAGCTTCGGGGCGAACAATGTGCGGTCCATCCGGCCCGGACTAGGATTGCCGCCGCGTGCGATTTCAAAAGTGATGGGTCGCCGTGCGCGTCGCGACATTGATCGAGGTGAACCGCTGCGCTGGGAGGACATTGAATAGTGACTGCTACTACTTCTACCCAAGACGCCTCCTGCCCGGTCTGCGGCGACGCGCCTGATTCCTTGTTGTCGCTGAGCAACCAACCGATTTACCAACATCCGGTTCCGGCGGAGGCACAGGTTCCAGGACCGTACACCGTTGATCTCGCCTGGGTTCGATGCGTCGCCTGCGCGCATGCGTGGCAGGCGAAATTCGACGAAGGGTTGCTCGAAAGCATCTATCGGAGTCACTATTACACGCCTGCGCCGGACGGCATTGCGCTACAATTTCGCAACGACTTTCTGTCGGCGCTTGAATCGTTCGGGCTAACAGCGACCCGCACAGCGCTGCTGGAAATCGGCGCCTCGGATGGAGAGGTACTCGCCGCAATGAAGGTGCGTACCGGCGCTCGCGAAGCCTACGCTTTCGAGCCCAATAGGGAGAATGCCATCATAGCGAGGAGCCGCGGCCTTCAAGTTTACGAATCTTTTTTCGGCCGCAATTCCGCACGTGAGGAATTCGATAAGGTAGACATGGTCTACGCGAGACATGTAATCGAGCATATTTTCGATTTTGCCGACTTCTTTGCCGGCATCGATGACGCGGCCGGTCCGAACGCGGATCTGATTCTTGAGACGCCCAGCCTCGATCATCATGGATCATTGGGCTCGCTGGCGCCTTTTCATATCGAACATGTACACGTTTTTTCATTGAGGTCTCTTGCAACGCTTGCGCAAAGATTTGGTTGGAGGCTGACGCAAAACCTAGTAACTGCAGACGGCAATCTGATTGCTGCCTTCCGGAGAGAATGCAAGCCAATCGCCGGTGACGTCGAGTACGCCGGGCCGAGCCTTGATGGATTGCAAACCGCGACCGATACATTTCATCGCCGACTTCGCAGCCTCGTCAATGGCAGGCGCTTGATTTTTTGGGGTGCTGGCTCAGCCGGTATCGGCGTTGCCCGCACTATAGGGCGAGAACCCGATTATTGGACCGACGGCAATCCCAACAAGTTTGGCAAGAAATTTCCCGGACTAGCGAGCGAAATAATAAGCCCGGAAGAAGCGTTCGCAAAATCCAAATTAGGCGACACCCGTGATACGCTGCTCATCATTGCCTCTTCCTTCGTACGCGAGATTCTTCCGCGCGTTAGACAGTTAGGGTGGAGCGGCGAGATCATCGACCTAAACGGCAATCGGCTGCCTTAGTGGCCGCAATCACGGTCATCTGAGCTGGTGAAGAGATATTTTTCGAGTTTGATTTCTAAAGATGGTCTCGAATCCAAGATTGGCCAAAGTGCTCCTCTCAACATCGTTGGCGTAGGCAATGATGGATTTGTATTTCTTGAAATGATCGAGATTGTTTTTCCCGAAGGTCTCTAGAATCAGATTGTCGAATGGATTGAAGAGAAAGATAAGACTGTTGCCTGGCGAAAGATAAAAAGTTACCGCATCAGTGTGGAGGAAAGTGATGTTTCTATCCGCGAAGCGTTCGTTGTTTTTACGGGCAATATCCACCAGCGGTCGAGAAAATTCAATGCCGGTTATTTGAGTGAAGCGCATTTTCCTTGATGCATAGAAACACGCTTTGCCCTTGCCAGAGCCGATATCGACAAAATTTTGGAACGCTATTCCGGTTTTCTTGCTTTCCTTAAAGAGTTCTCTCAGATTTCGGCACCAGACGGCGTGGTAGGCGGTGGCGTGTTGGTGGGAATCCGTGTTATCGCAAACCAAGTCTTCCCGCTTAACCACTCCTGATAGATCGAGTCCGTTGAATCTGGAAAAAAAAATGTCTTCAATATCAAACAGCAGACGCTTTAGTGTTTCCGCCATGATCTGAGATTCTCGCAAGCTCTAAAATATTGAGATGTCAAAGTATTTTGTATCTCAAGTCCGGCGCGGGTTTCCAGGCACCAACGCAGCGCCCTCAGCGATTCCCAACCAAGATTAGCCTCCTCGACGCGCTCGCCATGCGCTCGCCGCAGTGCCAATATAGCCTATTGTTGTGAGGAGCGCGGCAAGTGCGGCTACGTCCTGCGTATCAAGGCCAGTATGAATCCTTGCTCCAACCCATACCAACCAAATTGCAGCTGCGATCACCCCAGAGCTTAGATTGATCAGAAGCAGGCGTCGCTCCAGCCGCGTAATCAACAAGAAACTGGACCAGAAGTCCGAGAGCCGCAATACTGCGACAAACATAAATATTGGCAGTAATGCACGAGCGTCGGAATAGGTTGGAAACCAATGCCGGATCGCGGCACTAATCGCCCAATATGCCGGCATTGCGAAAATCGCGGTCACCGAAAGCAAAGTAAGAGATGCGTAGGTGGCTACCCTGTACGCCGCCATCGTTCCGACGCCGGCGAAGCGACGGGCAAGCAACGGATATACGGACGCGTTTATTACTGCCTGAGACGCCTGGGACACAAGTAAAATAGTCCACGCGAATGCGTATTCGGCGAACGCTCTGCGTACCAGTAGTTGCGCCGCTATCCAGCGGTCCGCATTGAGTACCACAAAACTAATCATGGTCACAGCCATCAATGAAAGTGCCGATGCCCACGAGAGCGCTTTTAGGTGTCTGAGCGCCAACAGATAGATCGTTCTGGACGCCAATGCAGAGCGAGCCCAAGCCGATCTAAGTGCGAACTGCGTAAGAATCAATCCGAGGACTGCTTCAGCCATCAACGTCCAGTTCGCGGAGCGGGTCGTCATGGCGACGGAAGCGCTGAGTGTCAACACGCCAACGCTCCGAGCAAAGTTTTGCTGTGCGAATCGAAAAGGTTCGCCACGACTTCGGCTTTCGACTGTCGCGACCAAAAACACCTGTTGTGATAGGCCATGAAAGATGCCAATCGCAAATAGTGCAGGGCCCACCCCCGCAACCGAGAAACCCGCTAACCCAGCGAGTAGCCCAAGGATTGCGCAGCCGCTCGCCACGAGCAGACACTGTGCGATTAACTTCTGGCCAGCCACTTCGCGGTGGCGAACTATTTGAATCGGCAACTCGCGCTGCAGCAGTTGCAACAGTCCGAGACAATTCAACATGCAGAACGTATTTGAAATCAGAAGTGCGCCGCTGAATTTTGCGAACCCGTCTACATCCAATAATCTTGCGGCGACTAAAGTTCTGATCAGCATCAGCGCCATGGACGAACTCAGCAGTGGTACATACCATAACTGATTTAATCGGGCGGGCGTGAACGTCACCCGCCAGCGGGCGCGCAAATCAGCGCCAAACATTTAGATGGGGCATTTTTGCAACGATAGCGGATGGTGGTCGAATCCTTGTCGCGCGACCCTGTGCATCAAACTATATCCAGGGCGATACAGTTGTTCTTGATAATTTGTTGTAAGTTAGCCAAGAAGTACTTCCGCCCGTCATGTTTGCCGGCATTTCGGTTCAGAAATCGCCACGCGGAAGCGCCTCGCGCAATCGGTCCACGGGCCGATAAAGGGTTCGTCTCCGCACAGTTCGGATTTTGGTTGCAGATGGTTCTATATGCGCTTCAAGCAAGTCCACCCAATTGGCCATTTCGATCGCGGCCAAAACTTCATTCTCCTCTGCCTGATCGGCGCAGGTTTCTCCATCATCCGCTTCAAGCGCGCCTGTGCGCAAAAGACGTGTCAGCCTCTCAGAATCGGCACCCTCAAAATATTCGTATTGAGTAGTGGTCTTCGCACGAATATAGGGCACAAACTGCGGGGCTCTATATACTATGTTGTGACAAAATCTAAGCGTCATTCTGCGAATTCTGTGACTTTCCGCCGCGCGCTCGGCTTTCGTCAAATCGGCATTGAGCCGTAAGCCTGATATTTCGGGGGGAGTATAGCCGCGAGATTGAAAGCCGGCTTGTTGATATGTTGACGGGCCAACGCCAATTACCTGCTTGCCGAGAATGCCAGCTTCAAGGGCCGCAGTACCGCCGCAAACAATTATTGCATCCGACTGCTCGATCAGTCCGAGCGTGCTCGCGGAATCCGTGCTCGGGATAACATGTATGCCCCGACTCCGGGCCCATTCTGTGTAATATCGTTCCGACATCCAACCGTTGTTGACGCCGACAGTCTCGTCCCAAACAGGATGGCAGCGCAAAACCACATCTGCAGCTTTGAGGTTAAGCTGATCAATTACCGCGTCAATTGCCTCGGTCCGTTGCGGCCAATGAATACCCAGCTCAGGGTGCCCCCATGACTCACTCCGACTTCCGGGTGTGAGTAGCACGCGGTATGCACTATTATTCACAGGCCACTTTGCCGCGCGCGCCTTTATATTGTACGCACGCCATTCCTTGGTGTTTGTCTTTAGAAAACGCGACGCTATATGTCTGGCCGCACGCAAAGATTGCAAACGCGTAAGAGGTACGTCGCGCCAGGCTGATATTATGGCATCGGTCGCGCGAAGGCCAAGGCAGTTGTCATTCGGGGTTAGGTGAAGACCATCGCCGAACCAGGTACGTTCCGAAGTCACGAATGGAATATGTGCTGCACGCGCGGCTTCAAGCAGGCCGCGGGTCGCGTCAATGCGTCCGTTAAATAGACAAATGGCGTCGAGCCGGTTCTGATCAATCCAACGCAGTGCTGCAGAATAGGCGATACGGACAGCGGGGTCGAGTCGCTTGGACATCCGAATGAACTCATCACTAGCCAATTCAGTGTCCGTTTCGAACCGCCCAAGTGTCGCTGCGCTGGAGGCCGACCAGTTCATTCCGTTGGTCGGCGAGTCTTGTGTATTAGGATGCAACTTGCCGATTGAAGTTATGTTTTCATTCACGTATGAGCGCAAGCTGCCGGATCGGCATGCGGCGCAATGTATCCAGCTTGGTATCCGAGGCCGCAAATCCCGGGAGTAGCAAGCCGGCAAATCCGAGTCGCAGGTCAAATAAAACGGCGTGTGCCCGCCTTCCCGCATCAAGCCAGCCAGAAAATGGAGATGCTCCGTGTGCGGACGCCACGAATATATACTAGCAAACCCAATTCGCATGATTCAAATCTCGCTCACGTGCTCTCTGGAGTGTCGTGTGACCAATGTCCGCAAGTACAACCATGAAGTAATGTAGCACAGCATCAATAACGGCGCGGCTAACGGAAACAGCCAGTTCCAGCCCTGTACGGCGAATATGCTCCTATGTACCCGCATAATCTTGGCCGCTTGCTGCAGCTTTCCCGCGGACAAAGAGTCGCCTATATGCCGGTATCCCACCAACCTCTGCTTCAGTAGAATTACTTCGGTTTCGAGACGTGTCATCAAGCGAAGCCACAGATCGTAGTCTTCGACGGCAATCATTTGTCTATCGGTATTGAAGCCGTTGGCATCTAGTATCAGTTGGCGGCGGCAAAGTACGCTCGATGTGGCAATGCGATTCTTAAATAACATCGCCCAAAGTCCAATTCGGCGCATGGACGGCTTGGAGGCCAACGGCAGACGGAATGAATGCGGCTCGACCCCATCACGAAACGACTCAATTGAAGTACAAATCAGGCCGGCGCGTGTGATTTGCGCGGTATCCAGTTGTGCACGCAGTTTGTCTGGGTGCCACAGATCGTCAGAATCGCAGAATGCGACCCACTCTGACCGCGAGCTTCTCACTCCAAGGTTTCTTGGACCGGCGGGGCCTCCGGTGTTCACTGGAGTTTCCATGTAAAGAACGCGCGTATCTCGCTCTGCATAGCCCGATAGAAGCCTTCGGGTACCATCGGTTGATTGGTCATCGACGATCTGTATTTCAAGATCGACATTTCGTTGTGCCAAAATGCTATCGATGGTGTCGCAGATATGCCGTTCAGCGTTGTAGACCGGGATTACGACGGTTACCTCCGGTACGTGAGTCCTGGGGCGGTTTTTCAAATTAGCTCGCCGTATGGGACCAGCGCTCCATCGCGCTGATTGAGTTGTAGAGTTGTGGTTTGCAAGTATAACTGGTTCAACTGGCCAAATAGTGAGAGTTATAGAACCCGAAAGCTGACTCGATCAAGCGCGTCGACGTGAGTTAGTTTGTTGTTGTGCACGAAGGGTTGGTCACGTATGTTGCGGCGCTGTCATTTTCAGATCTGGGAGACGCTCATTTCCGGCAAGCGTTGCGACATTCCCAAGCGGTGGCATCGCCGGCCGGCTGGGTGACTTCATTGAGCCAAATTCGCTTCAGTGGAATCGATCAAATATTGTTGACCTGCGCGGTGTTCCTGCTGGCGTTTGGAATTGCATTGGTTCTCAGTCATAAGGCACATCTGCTCGGATTGGTAGATGTGCCGAATGAGCGCAGTTCTCATTCGCGGCCAACACCAAGAGGAGGTGGGTTGGCAATTTTCATAGCGGTGACCTTAAGCGTGTGGTTCTGCAGAGATTCCATCGACGCCGGGATAGTTTGGTGGAATGTATTGATCGGCGCAAGCTTGGTTGCAATCATCGGGCTTTGGGACGATGCGAGGTCGGTTTCGCCGTATCTGCGTCTATGCGTGCAGGTAATTGGTGCCGTATTCTTGGTTTTAGCTTTTCCAGTGGAACCCGAATTCCAAATCGTTGCCGGCGTCTCGATCACTGGAGCATCAGCGATTGCTCTATCCTGCTTTGGGATTGTGAGCGTGGTCAATGTATTCAATTTCATGGATGGAATTGACGGGCTTGCAGCTTCGGAGGCGGTATTTATCACTGGGAGCGGCGCTCTGCTAGTGCTCTTATTTAGCGGGCACACTCATGCTCCCATCGCTTTAGTTTGCCTGCTCGTTTGTGCGGCATCAGCAGGGTTTTTGGTCCTGAATTGGTTTCCCGCGCGCATTTTTTTAGGTGACGTAGGTAGCGGATTTCTCGGATTTGCGATTGCCGCCGTTGCATTGTGGACATTAGTGGAGCACGTAATGTCTTTTTGGGTGTGGCTCATTCTTGGCGGCCTATTTGTGGCCGATGCCGCCGTAACTCTCTCAAGGCGATTGGCCCGGGGTGAGAATGTTGCAGTTGCACACCGTATGCACGGGTATCAGCGACTCGCGCGAATGTGGTCCAGTCACAGACGGGTTACTTTGCTGGCGACTCTTATAAACTGCTTCTGGTTATTTCCGCTGGCGATGGTGGCTTCTGTCGCGCCGCCTTATGCCCCCATGGTTGCTGCGATCGCAGTTCTGCCGATTGGTATCGCAGCGTGGATCTCTGGAGCGGGGCTACCGGATTAGCCTTACTGTCGCAGTCGCCGGTGTCTCGTCGCGAAGAAACCCAGACCGTCAAAATGGGAACTAAAGCCTACTGGGTTCTGCGGATGCTCGGGTGGCGGGCATCTCCCGATGGCCGCTCCTATGGCTTCCTATGACTTGACGAAGAACGCCTCACTCAGGTTCAATCAATCAGCAGATTTTTCCACTCTACTCCCAGAAGGCTTTCTGTCCGAACTACCCGAGCCACCGCACTGCGCAACTGGGGCAAAACGTGAACAACGCGGCCATTCCTCTGCCATCACTTAACAAAGTCGCGATCGCCCTGCGCCAGATCACCGAGACTCTCGCAGGCGAATTCAGTTGTGCGACTGAGGAGACGCCTGAATGGGATGAATTCGAATGGCGAATCGCGCAGGCCGTGGTATCGATGCAGGGAGTGTCTTCACTACTTCACGCTGGATTACGTTGGGTGGGGCCTACTCGCTGGCGACAATTCCTCCAGGAGCAACGCAATCATGTTGCTGGGCGACATGCGCGGATAGACGTGCTATTGAAGAGGATTGATTTGCAGGCTCGTAGCGGGGGCATTGCACTTGTTGCTCTCAAGGGCGCGGCGCTCCATGCGAGCGGTGTCTATGATATCGGCGAGCGACCTATGGCGGACATTGATTTGCTCGTGCGCGATGACGATTTGAAAACGGCGATTCGGCTCCTGGAGGGCTGCGACTTTCAACTAACCTTTACTACGTGGCGCCACTATCTTTTCGAATCTCGGTCCCAGACCCGCCACGTTGCAGTCCGCCTCGGCGAGCATACCGACAATCCAATAAAGATCGAATTGCACACGAGCGTTCGAGAACGTCTCCCTCTTAGCGAAATTGATATTACTAGGTTCATGTTCCCTCACGTTCCGCACCCTGGCCTCAACGCCTATCGCTCGCCCGCCTCCCTGATGATGCATTTGCTCCTCCACTGCGCGGGGAACATACGAGCTCACGCGCTGAGACTGATACAGCTATGTGATATCGCTCGGTTGGCGGCGCGCTTCAGTCCGCCCGATTGGCAGGAGCTTTTGTCTGCCCGACCCAATGAGCAAGGTCTGTGGTGGGCCGCGGCTCCGTTGATCCTAACGGCGCGTTATTTTCCAGCCGCAATTCCCCCGTTCGCCGTCGCTCGAATTGATAAAGAGTGTCCATGGTTGCTTCGCAGGGTTTCTCGTCGCCAGCGGCTCGCTGATGTGTCATGGTCGAATATTAGAGTCTACGCGTTGCCGGGAATCGAATGGTCGAGAACGCCTGGGGAAGCGCTGAGATTCATAGTGAGTAGGATATGGCCGACCCGCGACGCTCGAATAGAGCTCTCTCGTTTTGCCGCACATCATCCGGGCGCCTCTAAAGTCCCGTGGTATGGAATTTCGCAGGGCGCGCGGATTCTACGCTGGATTTTGTTCCGGCCGCCACGTGTGCAGACTCTCATCACGGTGCGTGCAGCTCTCGCTCAAACGACTTGAACAAAATAGAAAGGGCGTCATTGCGGACGCGGACCCTAATAAGTTGGCGACTAAATGCGCAAAAACCATTACCTTGCCCGGACACCGGTCGCGAGGGCCACACTTGGAGGTTAACGGATTGAGTAAAAAATACAATTCGGGCGCTACGGACACTCAGCACCGGGAAAGCAAATTCTGCGGGGTGGAACGTGGCTAAAACCGCACTAATCACGGGAATAACCGGTCAAGACGGCGCCTACCTGGCGGAGTTCTTATTGTCCAAGGGTTATTCAGTGCATGGCATCAAGCGTCGAGCGTCGTCATTCAATACCGATCGCATCGATCATCTGTACCAGGATCCGCATGAGAAGGATGTCCGATTACGGCTGCACTATGGTGATCTCACGGATGCCACGAATCTTATTCGCATCGTCCAAGAGGTGCAGCCGGACGAGATTTACAATCTCGCCGCCCAAAGTCATGTCGCGGTGTCATTCGAAACTCCCGAATACACCGCAAACTCAGACGCGGTAGGAACTCTTCGCGTATTGGAGGCGATCCGAATTCTTGGTTTGGAGAAAAAGACCCGCTTCTACCAGGCATCTACTTCGGAAATGTTTGGCAAAGTGCAAGAGATTCCGCAAAAGGAAACCACACCTTTTTATCCGCGGTCGCCTTATGGTGCAGCGAAAGTTTACGCCTACTGGATAACGGTGAACTATCGCGAGGCGTACGGTTTATATGCTTGCAATGGGATCTTGTTCAATCACGAGTCGCCGCTTCGCGGCGAGACATTCGTGTCGCGCAAGATCACCCGCGCATTGACCCGCATCCATGTCGGATTGCAGGAGAGCCTGCATCTCGGGAATCTTGATTCGCAGCGCGATTGGGGACATGCACGTGACTATGTGAAGGCACAATGGTTGATGCTCCAACAGGATGTGGCGGAAGATTTTGTCATTGCGACCGGCAAACAGTATTCGGTGCGCGATTTCGTGGTCGCGGCTGGATCTGAGCTCAATATGAAAATCAAATGGCAGGGCAAGGGGGTCGAGGAGGTAGGAATTGATTCAACCAGCGGGCGTAGCATCGTGCGCGTCGATCCACGCTACTTCCGTCCGACTGAGGTGGAAACTCTCTTGGGTGATCCAACGAAAGCCCGGCAAAAGCTCGGCTGGTCCGCGGAAGTGAGTTTCAGCGAACTTGTTTCGGAAATGGTGGCGTCGGATTTGGAAGAAGCCAAGCGCGACGCCATGGTCGCCAAAGAAGGCTTTAAGGTCTACAACCATCACGAGTAGGCGACGGTGACACTGACCCCAAATACATCCATCTTTGTCGCGGGGCACCGCGGCTTGGTCGGTTCCGCGGTGGTGAGATCTCTCCAAAAGCAGGGCTTTGGAAATCTCATTGTTCGCTCGCATCAGGAACTCGACTTGACTGAGCAAAGTGCGGTTCGACAATTCTTTGATGGAACTCGACCCCGGGCGGTCATCATGGCGGCCGCGCGTGTCGGGGGAATTGTTGCGAATAGTTCTCATCCCGCGGGATTCTTACGCGACAATCTTTTGATCCAGGACAACGTCATCGACGCTGCATATCGATCGGGCGTCGAGAAGTTCGTATTTTTGGGATCAAGTTGCATCTATCCGAAAATGGCGCCGCAGCCGATCAAGGAGGACTATCTGCTCACCGGGCCCCTGGAGCCGACCAACGAGTGGTACGCGATCGCGAAGATCGCGGGCATCAAGATGTGCCAAGCCTACCGCCGTGAGTACGGTTTCAACGCAATTTCCCTGATGCCGACCAATTTGTACGGTCCCGGCGATAACTTTGACTTGCAGAGTTCGCACGTTCTTCCGGCGTTGATTCGAAAATTCCATGAAGCCAAGAGCCGGGCCGCTAAAAACGTTGAAATTTGGGGCACGGGTAGCCCGCGCCGTGAGTTCCTTCACGTCGATGATTTGGCCGACGCCGTCGTGTATTTATTACAGAACTACGACGGTGAAGCCATGGTCAACATCGGGTGGGGCGAGGACGTGACGATACGCGAACTCGCGGAGATGGTGATGTCGGCGATTGGCTACACCGGCGAACTCGCGTTTGATCCGACCAAGCCCGACGGCACGCCTCGCAAATTGCTCGATGTTTCCAGGCTTCACGGACTTGGCTGGCGTCCCCGCATTCCCCTCAAGGAGGGTATCGCGGCGACGTACGCCTGGTTCAAAGAGCACGCTGTGGATGCGCGACTTTAGCCGGACCGCGTGGTCAACCACATTGGACATTCCGCGTTCTCCCTAAAGTACGTACAATGTATGCGTAAATTGCGAACCCAGTGTTCTATTCCCGCAGATTCGGTACACTGCATGCGCGGAGGGACATGTTGTCGTAGAGGCGAGAGCTACAATAAGCTTCGACGACTACACGGCTGCTGGGGCTGAGTCAGGGAGGTTCGTGTGGATCCCAAGTTGATGCTGAAAGGCGGAGATTTCGCGCGCAAGACGGTCGAATTGCCGCGTCGCTTGAAGCGATTGATATCCGTTTGCACCGACAGTCTGATGATTCCATTCGCGCTGTGGACCGCCATCAGCCTTAAAGTCGGTCACCCCGAAGTCGATTTGTCCGACTGGCCCGCCTTCGTCGCCGTCATCGTCATCAGTCTGCCGATATTTATCCGAGCCGGTCTTTACCGCGCCGTTATCCGCTTCTTGGGGCACAAGGCGATCTTTGCCGTGGCCCTGTCTGTAGCCTTGAGCGCAGTGCTATTGGGGTGGGCGGGCGCGCTGCTGCAGATTCCGGCGCTGTCCTGGAGCGTGGCGGCCATTTATTCGTTTGTCGCGCTGTTGTACGTTGCGGGATCACGGTTTGTGGTTCGTTACTACCTCTTACGGCGCTACATCATGCCGACCGTTGCAAGAGTCGCGATCTACGGCGCCGGCGAAGCCGGCGCCCATCTGTCCAACCTTTTATTGACCACCCGTGCGTTTGATCCGGTTGTCTTTATTGACGACAACAAGGGGTTGCGCGGGCGCATGGTCAACGGGATAAAAGTGCAGACGCCGGAACACCTGCCGGCTCTGATCATGGCGCACGGCATCGATCGAATCCTGCTCGCCGTGCCCTCAATGTCCCGGCACCGCAGACGCGAGATCCTGACTCAGCTAGAGCCGCTCGGTGTCCATGTGCAGACTGTCCCTGACATCGAGCACTTGGTAACCGGCAAAGCAAACTTGGCGGATTTGCGTGAAGTCGATGTGTGCGACCTCTTGGGAAGGGACTCGGTGCCGCCTAAGGCAGGACTGTTCGATGCCTGCATCCACGACCGGGTCGTCATGGTTACGGGGGCAGGCGGTTCCATTGGATCGGAGCTGTGCCGCCAGATCATCGGTCTGAGTCCGAAGCGGCTGGTCTTGTTCGAAATGTCGGAGCTTGCGCTTTACAACATCGAGAGAGAACTTCGCGCCCTGGCTGAAAAGAATTCGCTGCCGGTCGAATTGGTCGGCCTGCTTGGCAACGCGCATGACAGATTTCGGCTACGCGATATCTTTACCGCCTATCGGGTGCAGACCGTGTATCACGCGGCCGCCTACAAGCATGTGCCCATCGTCGAGCAAAATGTGGTGGAGGGCATCAATAATAATGTCATCGCAACATGGTATGCAGCCGAGGCGGCACACGAGTCGGACGTCGAGACTTTTGTCCTCGTATCCACCGACAAGGCGGTCAATCCCACCAACGTGATGGGGGCAACCAAGCGCTTTGCCGAGATTGTCCTACAAGCCTTGCAGCGGCGCGGCAGCAAGACGCGATTTTGCATGGTGCGTTTTGGCAATGTCCTGGCTTCATCGGGATCGGTGGTGCCGCTGTTCAGTGAACAGATCAACGCCGGCGGTCCGGTTACGGTGACCCATCCCGAAGTGATCCGCTATTTCATGACCATCCCTGAGGCCGCGCAGCTCGTGATCCAGGCCGGCTCCATGGCGGAAGGCGGGGATGTATTCGTGCTCGACATGGGCAAGCCTGTCAGGATCGGGGATCTCGCTCGTCGGATGATCCATCTCGCGGGCTTGACCGTGCGTGACGAAAAAAATCCTGACGGTGATATTGAGATTTCATATACCGGCTTGCGGCCCGCGGAAAAGCTCTACGAGGAACTGCTCATCGGCAATAACGTCACGGGCACCGAACATCCTATGATTCTGCGCGCCATCGAGCATTCCTTGCCGTGGGATCGGGTGCAGGAATTGTTGAACGAGGTCATGTCGGCGATGAGCCGATTCGACTGTCAACGCGCGCTCCACATATTGAGTGACGTGGTGGCGGAATACACGCCGGCGCCTCAACCGCATGATCTGGTGTGGGCGCGCCAGAGCACCATGGTCACGGATGACCGCAAAGTGACGAATCTCAAGCCACGGCGGATGGTGCGAACCAACGTGCCGACGGACGGCGCGCGTCCCTGATCAGACCGCGGCCGAAGATCAATCCATGTCGTAGAAGCGACTCGCCGTGTAGGTGCCAGTCCGCTGGACAAACTTGTCGCCCGTCAATAGGCTGATGTGTAGTTCCACTTGGGTATAGAAGCACCGTGTCAAAAAATGCGATTTTGGTCACCGGCGGGGCCGGTTACATCGGCAGTCATGTGGCGCGTCAATTGGGCGAGGCGGGTGAGCAGGTCGTCGTCCTCGACAATCTTTGTAAGGGTTTCAAACAGGCGGTGACCTCGGGTGATTTGGTGGTGGGCGACGTCGGAGACCACGACCTGGTTTCGCGGCTCTTGGCGGAGCACGACATCGACACCGTCATGCATTTTGCCGCCCACATCAGCGTGGCTGAGTCGGTGGCTAATCCTTTGAAATACTATGGCAACAATACCTGTTGCACCCGCACCCTCTTGCAAGCCTGCGTTGAAAACAACGTCAAGAATTTCGTATTTTCCTCATCGGCCGCCGTGTACGGGGTGCCGGAAGGCGGTTACGCCGGCGAAGATTCGCCCACCAATCCCATCAACGCCTACGGAACGTCCAAGCTCATGAGCGAGTGGATGCTGCGGGATGTTGCGGCGGTCAATCCGCTGCGCTACGTCGCGCTGCGCTACTTCAATGTCGCCGGCGCACATCCGGGCGGTCAAATTGGTCACTCGACGGTCAACTCACACTTGCTCACCAAAGTCGCCTGTGAAGCCCTGGTCGGCAAGCGCCCGCACGTATCCGTATTCGGCAGCGACTATCCCACCCCCGACGGCACGGGGGTGCGGGATTACCTGCACATCGAGGATTTGGCTGCGGCCCATCTCAATGCCTTGAATTATCTGCGCGGCGGCGGCAAGTCGACCGCGCTCAATGTCGGCTACGGCCACGGTTACTCGGTGCGAGAGGTGCTGCGCATGGTCGAAGCGGTCGCCGGCGAGCGGTTGAATATTCGCGAAGAGCCGCGCCGAGCCGGGGATCCTGCCTATCTGGTTGCCCGGGCCGAGCGCGTGCGTACGGAACTGGGCTGGCACCCGCGCTATGACGACTTGCAGGCCATTGTTTCGAGCTCTGTGGCTTGGGAACGCAAGCTGCTCAAGGAACCTTGGGGCTGACTTTAAATCCCCGTAACCTCCTTTGGTCTCGCCTTTACTTGAACGCGTAAAACCGCTAGGCTTTCGCGCTGCTTTTCCTAGTTAAATCAGAATATTACGCATGCGAATTACGATATTCGGCTCCGGCTACGTGGGCCTGGTCACCGGCGCATGCATGGCTGACGCGGGCAATCACGTGCTGTGCGTCGACATCGATGAGCGCAAAACGGCCATGCTCCAACGCGGCGAAGTGCCGATCCACGAGCCGGGACTGGAATCGCTGATCAAGCGCAGCGCCGATGCCGGGCGCCTGCGCTTCACCTCCAATGCCAAAGAAGGTGTCGATCACGGGCTGTTTCAGCTGATCGCCGTGGGCACACCGCCGGACGAAGATGGGTCGGCAGACCTGCGTCACGTCTTGGCCGTGGCTCGCACCATTGGCGAGAACATGAACGACTACAAAGTCGTGGTGACCAAGTCGACCGTTCCGGTCGGGACCGCGGACAAGGTGCGTAAGGAGGTACGGGAGTCGCTGGACAAGCGCCAGGCGCGCCTGGAATTCGACATGGTGTCGAATCCGGAATTCTTGAAGGAGGGCGCGGCCATCGCCGATTTCATGAAGCCCGACCGGGTGGTCATCGGCACCGACAGTGAGCGCGCGACGGAACTGCTGCGTTCCTTGTATGAGCCGTTTACCCACAATCGCGACCGCATGATCGTCATGGATGTGCGATCGGCAGAGCTGACCAAGTACGCGGCGAACGCCATGCTGGCCACCAAGATCAGTTTCATGAACGAATTGGCAAATCTTGCGGAACGGTTCGGTGCCGACATCGAGTCGGTGCGCATCGGCCTTGGCAGCGATCCGCGCATCGGCTATGCCTTCATTTATCCCGGCGTGGGCTATGGCGGCTCGTGTTTCCCCAAGGATGTGCAAGCCCTGCAGCGCTCGGCCCAGGAAGTGGGCTACGACGCCAGCATCTTGGCCGCGGTGGAGAGTGTCAACGACCGCCAGAAGCAAATCCTGTTTCATAAGATCAAGGCGCACTTCGGCGGGCTGCACGGCAAGACCGTGGCCATTTGGGGTCTGGCCTTCAAGCCCAACACCGATGACATGCGCGAGGCCTCCAGCCGTGTATTGATGGAGTCGCTGTGGTCAGTGGGCGCCAAAGTACGCGCCTACGATCCGGTGGCCATGCCCGAGTGCCAGAGGATCTACGGCCACCGGCCGGATCTTATCCTCTGCAAGACCGGTCACGAGGCCTTGGAGGGTGCGGATGCGCTGGCCATCGTCACCGAATGGCGGGAGTTTCGCAGCCCGGACTTCGACCACATCAAAAGCGCACTGCGTACGCCGGTGATCTTCGACGGGCGCAATATATATGACCCGGAACAGATGGCGCAGGCAGGCTTTAGCTACTATGCGATCGGCCGGGGGATGACCCCGAAGTGATCAAATCATGAGCAAAGTAATTCCGGTGATTCTCTCGGGAGGCGCGGGCACGCGGCTCTGGCCGCTGTCGCGCGAAATGTATCCGAAGCAGCTTCTCTCGCTCACCGGCAAGCAGACCATGCTGCAGGACACCGCCCGGAGGCTGGCGGCGATCGCCGGCGCGATCCCGCCCATCGTGGTGTGCAACGAAGCCCATCGCTTCACCGTCGCAGAGCAGATTCACGCGCTCGACATCCAGCCCTCGGCAATCCTGCTGGAGCCATCGGGCCGCAATACGGCGCCTGCCGTCGCGCTCGCAGCGCTCAAGGCCTTGAAGATGGATCCAAATGCCACCCTGGTCGTAGCGCCGGCGGATCATGTGATTCGCGATGCGGGTAAATTTCAGCAAGCTGCCGAGGTCGCGGTGGCGCTCGCGCAGCATGAGAAGCTCATCACCTTCGGCATCGTTGCGCATGCGCCGGAAACCGGCTACGGCTACATTCGCCGCGGCGAAGGAGCCGGGCCCGCCTATCCCGTGGCCCAATTTATCGAAAAGCCGCCGCTCGACCTGGCGCTGCAATACGTCGCCGGCGGCGATTACTACTGGAACAGCGGCATGTTCGTGTTCAAAGCAAGCCGGTATCTTGCGGAGCTGAACAGCTTGGCGCCGGATATCCTGGCGGCCTGCACGGCGGCATTTCAAGCGGCCAAGACCGATTTGGATTTTGTGCGCATCGACAAGGCGGAATTCATCAAGTGCCGCAGCGAGTCGATCGACTATGCCGTGATGGAGAAGACCCAGGACGCGCTGGTGTTGCCGCTGGATGTCGGCTGGAGTGACGTGGGTTCCTGGTCCTCGCTATTCGATGTGCTTCCCGCTGACGAGGAGGGCAATGTGCTGCAGGGCGATGTCATGGTCCACGACACCCATGACTGCTACGTGCACTCGACCAGCCGCTTGGTGGCGGCCGTGGGCATGGAAGATCACATCATTGTCGAGACCAAGGATGCGATATTGGTGGCACCCAAGGATCGCGTGCAGGACGTGAAGGATCTGGTGGCCAAAATCAAGAAATCGGGCCGCACTGAGTCGGCGCTGCATCGTGAGGTATTCAGGCCCTGGGGCAGCTATGACAGCATCGATAGCGGCGAGCGCTTCCAGGTGAAGCGCCTCTCGGTGAAGCCGGGCGGTGTGCTGTCGCTGCAGATGCACCACCATCGCGCGGAGCATTGGGTTGTGGTGCAGGGTGCGGCGCGCATCACGCGCAATGATGAGACCTTCCTGCTCGCGGAGAACGAATCCACGTTTATTCCCGTCGGCGCCACGCATCGCATCGAGAATCCCGGCAAGGTACCCCTGCACATCATCGAAGTGCAGTCCGGCTCCTATTTGGGCGAGGACGATATCGTGCGCTTCGAGGACAACTACGGCCGCAAGGGTACCAACACGTGAATTCGATCACGTGCTTCAAGGCTTACGACTTACGCGGCCGTATTCCCAACGAATTGAACGATGATGTGGCCTATCGGGTTGCCCGCGGCTACGCGCAATTCCTGCATCCCAAGCGCGTGGTGGTCGGCCGCGACATTCGCCTGAGCAGCTTGAAGCTGACCGATGCGGTGTGCCGAGGATTGACCGACAGCGGCGTGGATGTGTATGACATCGGTGTGTGCGGCACGGAAGGGGTCTATTTCGCGACCTTCGACGGCGGCTACGATGGCGGCATCATGATCACGGCAAGCCACAATCCACCGGACTACAACGGCATGAAGTTTGTGCGGGAGCAATCCAAGCCGATCAGCGGCGACAATGGTCTCGCGGAAATTCGCGGGTTTGCGGAGCGTGGCAGGTTCGCGGCGCCCGAACGCTCAGGAGTTCGGCACCCCAGCGATATCACCGCCGCCTATGTCCGCCACCTTCTGTCGTATGTTGATTTGTCGGCGTTAAAGCCGCTCAAAATAGTCGTGAATGCCGGCAACGGCGGAGCCGGGCTCATCATCGACAAGCTTGAACCACATCTGCCCTTCAAGTTCATCAAAGTTCATCATCAGCCTGACGGTAACTTCCCGAATGGCATCCCCAATCCCATGTTGGAGGAGAACCGCAAGCCCACGGTGGATGCGATCCGCTTGCATCACGCCGATTTTGGCATTGCCTGGGACGGGGACTTCGACCGATGCTTTTTGTTCGATGAGCATGGCGGCTTCATCGAGGGGTACTATATCGTGGGCCTGCTCGCGTCGATACTGCTGCGCGGCCAACCAGGGGGCAAAGTCGTGCACGATCCGCGACTTACCTGGAATACCATTGAAATTGTGAAGGCCAGCGGCGGTGCCGCCGTTCTCTCGAAATCCGGCCATGCCTTCATCAAACAGCGCATGCGCGAGGTGGATGGCGTTTATGGCGGCGAAATGAGCGCGCACCATTATTTCCGACGCTTTGCCTATTGCGACAGCGGCATGATCCCATGGTTGGTGGTCGCGCAAATCCTGTCCGAGTCAGGCAAAAAGCTCTCCGCGTTGGTGGGCGAGCGTATCGGCCTGTTTCCGGTCAGCGGCGAATTGAACTACCGCGTCCCCGACGCCAAAGCCGCCATCGCCGCGTTCGAGCAGCGCTACGCCCCGCAGGCCATCGCCCTGGATCGCACCGATGGGCTCTCTTTCGAGTTTCCGGAATGGCGCTTCAACTTGCGCACCTCGAATACCGAACCGCTGATACGCCTCAATGTCGAGGCACGCGGCTCGGTTACCCTCATGCAGTCAAAAACCCAAGAGCTGCTCGGGCTGCTCAAATCCCAAGGCGCGGTTGCCGCGGACCACTGAAAGCAGCGTATGCGCATACCCAAGCTCAGCGTCGTCATTCCGGTCTACAACGAAGAGGCGGTGCTGCCCAGTCTGTTCGCTCGACTGTATCCGTCGCTCGACGCGCTGCAGATTCCATACGAAATTGTGTTCGTCAATGATGGCAGCAGGGATCGCTCGGTGGCGCTGCTTCGGCAGCAATTCACCGAGCGTCCGGGCCAGACACGGGTCGTGTTATTTCATGCGAATTTTGGCCAGCACTCCGCGGTGATGGCGGGTCTGGCCTACGCGCGCGGCGAATACGTGATCACCCTGGATGCCGATCTGCAGAATCCTCCGGAAGAGATCGGCAAATTGGTCGGCATGCTCGATCAAGGCTTCGACTATGTGGGCACGATCCGCCAGCAGCGGCAGGATTCGCTGTGGCGGCGCACTTTTTCCAAGGCCATCAACAAAATACGCGAATGGATTACCCCGGTGCGCATCACCGATCAGGGCTGCATGATGCGCGGCTATGCCCGTTCGGTGGTGACCGCACTCAATCAAACGCGCGAGGTGAATACTTTCATACCCGCGTTGGCGTCGATCTATGCGATGAACCCGATCGAAGTGCCGATTGCGCACGAGGAGCGCCATGCGGGAAAGTCGAAATATTCGATGTACAGCTTGATTCGTCTGAATTTTGATTTGATTACCGGTTTTTCCGTGGTTCCGCTGCAACTCTTTTCGATGATAGGCATGGCGGTGTCGCTGCTATCAGCGCTGTTCTTCGTCTACCTGATCGTGCGCCGCTTCACGGTCGGCGCCGAGGCTGAGGGTCTGTTTACGCTGTTCGGCATCGTGTTCTTCTTCATCGGTTTGGCGCTCTTTGGTATCGGTCTGCTCGGCGAATATGTCGGACGCATTTATGCGCAAGTCCGCGAGAGGCCGCGCTACATCGTCGAGGCAGTTCTCGAGCAGGACGCGGATCCCAACAGGGCCATGCCTGGATTGGTCATGTCCCGCCGGGTTACGGATCCCTCCGTTCCGTGACCAGTGCGGTGGTATTCGCCTACAGCGAAGTCGGTGTGCGCTGTGTACGTGAGCTGTTGGCCCAAGGGTTGAGCATTCCGCTGCTCTTCAGCCACGCTGATGATCCCAACGAAAACCAGTGGTTTGGCAGTGTCCGGCAATTGGCGGAAATGCATGGGCTGAACATCGTGACGCCGGACTCGCCCAACACGGCGGAATGGATTGCCAAGGGTATGGCGATCAAGCCCGATTTCATATTTTCCTTCTACTATCGCTACATGCTGGACAAGGCATGGCTCAGCATGCCGCGGAGCGGCGCGCTGAACATTCACGGATCGCTGCTGCCGAAGTACCGGGGACGAGCGCCGGTCCACTGGGCCATCATTCGTGGCGAATCCATGACCGGCGCCAGCCTGCACTACATGGTGGAAAAGCCAGATGCGGGGGCGTTGGTGGATCAAGAAGCGGTGCCCATATTGGAAAATGACACGGCCCTCGAGGTATCGATCAAGGTCGCCGCCGCAGCCGAAACCGTACTGCGCCGCAGCCTGCCGAAACTGGTCGCCGGCACCGCGCCCTCGCAGCCGCTGGACCTTGCCCAGGGTTCCTATTTCGGGCGCCGCCGCGCGGAAGACGGGCGCATCGACTGGCGCTGCGGCGCACGCGCGATACATGACCTGGTTCGTGCCGTTGCACCGCCGTTCCCCGGTGCCTTTACCGACCTCAACGGGTGTAGGCTTGGGCTGCTCGAGACGCGCCTGGATACGCACCCCGTGAAGTACCCCGGTCGAACACCTTGCCTGTATTCCTCGGACGGTGCCTGGTACGCCGACTGCGTCGACGGGCGCCGCCTTAAGATTTTGCAATTGACCGCCAATGGCGCGCCTGTGGCCCACAATACCGTGCCGCCGGCGCTGGCCCACCAGCCGCTGGCGCTTGGCTGAAGCCTATCGAAAGCAGGGGTTTATTTTGAAAAACGTGCTGATTCTTGGGGTCAATGGATTCATCGGCCATCACCTGAGCAAGTACATTCTCAGCGAAACCGATTGGCATATTTACGGCATGGACCTGCAATCGGAACGCGTCGCCACGATGCTGAGCAATCCGCGCTTTCATTTCGTGGAAGGCGATATCACCATCAACCTGGAGTGGGTTGAGTATCACGTGCGCAAGTGCGATGTGATCTTGCCGCTGGTGGCCATCGCGACGCCCGCCACCTATGTCCGCGAGCCGCTGCGGGTGTTCGAATTGGACTTCGAGGCCAACTTGCCCATCATCCGTCACTGTGTGAAGTACAAGAAGCGCGTGGTATTTCCGTCGACGTCGGAAGTGTACGGCGCCAGCCGCGACAAGGAATTCGATCCGGAGACCACCGAGTTGGTGTTGGGCCCCATTCACAAGCAGCGCTGGATTTACTCCTGCGTGAAGCAGCTCCTGGACCGCATCATTTGGGCCTACGGCCAACAGGGACTGCAATTCACCTTGTTTCGGCCGTTCAATTGGATTGGCTCCGGACTCGACAGCATGGATGATCCCAAAGAGGGCAGCTCGCGGGTGCTGACGCAGTTCCTGGGCCACATCGTGCGCGGCGAACCGATCAAGCTGGTGGATGGCGGCACGCAAACTCGGGCCTTTACCTTCATCGATGACGCGGTCGAGTGTCTGACCACCATCATCGACAATCCGAACGGCGTCGCCGACGGCAAGATCTACAACATCGGCAACCCGTACAATTCGTACTCGATCCGCAAGCTGGCGGAAATGATGTTGGAAATCGCGGTGTCCCGCCCCGAATACGCGCCCACCGCACGCAATACCAAGCTGATCGATGTTTCCGCGCTCGACTACTACGGCAAGGGCTATGCGGACATTCCGGCGCGCCTGCCCTCGATCAAAAACACCACCGCGGAGCTCGGTTGGACGCCGAAGACCGACATGCGCACGGCGCTGAAGGCGATATTCGATTCCTACGCGCACGCGTTGCCCTCTGCTTCGGCCTTGTTGTCGCGCGATGCTTGAAGACACACACATCGGCCTCAAGGTCGATGTGGATACCTTGCGCGGAACCCGCGAAGGCGTACCCCGGCTCGCTGCGTTGTTCAAGAAGCTTGCTGTGGATGCCACTTTTTATTTTTCCGTGGGCCCCGATCACACCGGGCGCGCCATGCGCCGGGTGTTTCGCAAGGGATTCGCGCAAAAGGTCGCGCGCACCTCGGTGCTGAAGCACTACGGGTTGAAAACCCTGATGTATGGGGTGCTGCTCCCGGGCCCCGATATCGGCCGCAAAGCGGGCGCTGTCATGCGCGGCGTCCACGATGCCGGCTTCGAGGTAGGGCTGCACACGTTCGATCATGTGCGCTGGCAAGATTACGTCGCCGGCGCCTCCGAGGCCTGGACGAGGATCGAATTCGAACGCGGCATGAGTGCCTTTGAGCGCGTATTCGGATTTTTCCCGAAATCACACGCGGCTGCCGGCTGGCAAATCAACGCGCATGCACTGGAGCTCGAGCGTGAATACGGCTTAAGTTTCGCCAGCGATACCCGCGGCTATGCGCCCTTTTGGCCGATGCTCAAAGCCGAGCGCAGCACCTGTCCGCAATTGCCGACCACGTTGCCCACCTTCGATGAGTTGCTGGGGCGTGATGGCATCGATGAATCGACCATCGCGGACGCGGTGTTTCGGCTGTCCGAAAACAGCACGGCTACGAGCGGCGAGAACTTGCAGGTGTTCACGTTGCACGCCGAGCTCGAGGGCATGCTGTTGCTGGACGCTTGCGAATCGCTGCTCACAAAGTGGCTGGCGGCCGGCGCCAAGATCACGCGCATGGCCGCGATTCGCGAGCTTGGCCTGAAAAGGCCGCTGCCCGATCAGACCGTGATCATGGGCCAGGTCCCGGGGCGCTCAGGGCTGCTCGCCATTCAACCCGGGCGCGCGGGCGCGGCGTGAGTCAAACGATTGACATCAAGGTTCGCGAGCGCTGGCTGTACGGCGGTCTGGCGGTGCTGCTGGCCGTGATGTGGCTCGCGACATTGGCGAACCGGCCGCTGTTCAATCCCGACGAGGGTCGATACGCCGAGATCCCGCGGGAGATGTTGAGCGGCGGCGATTGGCTGATCCCGCACTTGAATGGCTTGGCCTACATCGAGAAGCCGCCGCTGCAGTACTGGGCGACGGCCGCGATGTATCGCTTGTTCGGCGTGAGCGAGTTCTCCGCGCGCCTTTATACCGCCCTCACAGCGCTCGGTACGGTCGCTCTGATTGGCTTGCTCGGGGCTCGAGTCGGGGATCGGGAAACAGGCTGGCGTGCCGCAGCCGTTTTGGCCGGCATGATCATGGTCATCGTCCTGGGTCAGTTGATCACGCTGGACATGAGCCTGACGTTCTACATGACGGCCAGCCTCACGGGATTTTTGCTGGCGCAGCGGCCGGGAGACAGCGCGCCAAAGTGGATGTTGATGGCGTGGATCGGCGCCGCGTTGGGCGTGCTCACCAAAGGCCTCGTGGCCGCGGCCATTCCGGCGGCCGTGCTGGTGATCTACAGCCTGTGCAGCCGTGATTTCGCCCCCTGGGGCAGGCTCAAGCTGTCCTGGGGTCTGCCGCTGTTTTTGGGGATCGCGTTGCCCTGGCACTGGCTGGCGTCATTGAGGGTTGACGATTTCCTGCAGTTTTTCTTTGTGCATGAGCATTTCGCGCGCTACTTGACCAAGGTCGCGGATCGCCAAGAACCCTGGTGGTTTTTCGGGATGGTGTTCTTGATAGGCACGGTTCCGTGGACCGTGCCGGCGCTGCGGGTGATCTTCAGCGGTTGGCACGACCGCGCCTTGCAAGGGTCATTCAGCCCGGGCTTTTTCCTGTGGGTCTGGGTGCTTTTCGTCTGCCTGTTTTTTTCGCTGTCGGATTCAAAGCTTATGCCCTACATCTTGCCGGCCATGCCGGCGCTGGCGGTTTTGATCGCGATGCTGCCCATCGCAACACTGAAGCGGGATTTCTTGATCACGGCTGTGTTGACGGCCGTCGTCGGTCTGGGGCTGGGCGTCGCGAGCTTCCATCTGCCCGCCCTGGTGCCGGAGTCGCCCAACCGTCTCTACTTCCTGAACCTCGCGAAGCCTCTTCGGGAAGTCGCCGCCCTGCTGCTGGTGTCGGGTGCTTTCGTCTGGGTCCAGGGAGCTCGCGATGCGACTCGCGCCGGCGTCTTCCTGGGTGTGGGCTGGTGCCTGGCGGGCTTGCTGCTGATGAGGACTGCTACGCTGCTGGCGCCGATCTACTCGGGAATCGATCTGGCCAAGGCGTTGCCGCCGGCCGATCGCGACGCGCCGCTCTACAGCGTGCGCACTTATGATCAATCCCTGACCTATTATTTGCAACGAACGGTCATGTTGGTCGGGTATCGTGGCGAGCTTGACTATGGGCTGCGCAGGGCGCCGAACGGCGAAATCGCTGATGTGGATGAGTTTCTTCGCCTTTGGAATTCGCAAACGCGCGCCTACGCGGTGATGGATAAGCGGACATTCAGCAACTTCAAGGAGCGTGGCGTGCCCATGCGTATGGTCGGTCAGAATGTGGGTCAGGTGATGGTGGCGCGGCCATGAGCGTCATCACCTGGGTGTTGATATTGACGGGTGTGGGATTGAACGCGGCGGCACAACTGCTGCTGAAAGTGGCCACCAAGCCGTTATCGCAGTTCAGCGTATTCGATGCCGATACATTCCACAGCAGTGTGGTCATTCTGTTCAAGAGTCTGCCGTTCTGGAGCGGCATGCTGTGTTACGCCGCCAGCGTGTGCGTGTGGGTCGCCGCCCTGTCCAAGGCGCCGGTCAGCACGGCCTATCCCATGCTGTCCTTGGGCTACGTGGTGGTGGCTGCCGTGTCGGTGGCGTGGCTCGGGGAGACGCTCACGCCTGCAAAGGTGCTGGGGATCGCCCTGATTTGCGCCGGCGTGGTCTTGGTGTCGCGGAGCTCAACATGAAACCATTCCTTCCCTTCGCGCGCCCGTCGA
>Ga0210406_10000235_pt1 | contig 83641 bp, 77 predicted proteins | sample IncBWC30MmetaG_FD_155454 | JGI IMG/M metagenome (GOLD analysis project Ga0210406, IMG submission 155454) | Forest soil microbial communities from Barre Woods Harvard Forest LTER site, Petersham, Massachusetts, United States - Inc-BW-C-30-M | ecosystem: Environmental > Terrestrial > Soil >...
GTGCCCGCGATTATCTTGTTTGGGCTGCCGGAAAAGAAAGATGAACTGGCCACGGGCGCGTGGGCAGATAACGGTATCGTGCAGGAGGCAGCGCGTGCTATCAAGCGCGAGGTCCCGAAACTTCTTGTCATGGGTGACGTGTGCCTGTGCGAGTACATGTCTCACGGCCATTGCGGAATTGTCCGTCCCGTTCACCCGCAGTCGCTGGGTGCTGCTGTTGCCGCGCCCCCCGCGGTTGGCACGGACTGCGAAATTGTCAATGATGCCACACTCGAACTGTTGGCCCGCACTAGCGTGTCGCTGGCCCGGGCTGGCGTGGACATTATCGCGCCCTCCGACATGATGGATGGCCGGGTGGGCGCTATCCGCAATGCCCTCGACCATGCGGGCCTGGCCAACACCCCCATCCTTTCTTATGCGGCAAAATTCGCGTCGGCGTTTTATGGACCGTTCCGCGAAGCGGCTGACTCGACACCACAGTTCGGGGATCGCCGGTCCTATCAAATGGATGGAGCAAACCTTCGCGAGGCCATGCGCGAGATCGAACTTGACATCGTAGAAGGCGCCGACATGATTATGGTGAAGCCCGCAATGCCATACCTCGACGTGATTGCCGCCGCCCGCGAACGTTTCGACCTGCCTCTCGCTGCCTATCAGGTTTCGGGCGAATACGCGATGATCGAAGCCGCTGCGCGCAACAACTGGATCGACCGTGAGCGGGTGATGATGGAGTCGCTGGTCTCGATCCGGCGCGCTGGGGCCAGCATCATTCTTACTTACTACGCAAGGGAAGCGGCCAAGCTGTTAGCTTGAGTTGTAGAAACGTAGCAAGCTACGTTTCTACAATTAGCCTGCTGCGCGTAACGTTTAACCTTACCGTTTCCCGAATCCTGCAGCCCTGTCGTAGAATCAGCTATTTGTACACTCGTAATTATTCTTCTTAGGGAGCACTACTTTGCCTGAAGCCATTTATGACATCGCCATTGTTGGGAGCGGCCCGGCGGGATATACCGCTGCCATTCGCGCCGGCCAGTACGGTCTGAAGACAGCGTTAATTGAGAAGGATGGATTTCTTGGGGGCACCTGCCTGCACGTGGGTTGCATTCCGACCAAAGCCCTTTTGTTTAACGCAGAGATTTGGGATCACTTGAAAGACGCAAAGGAGTTCGGCATTGAAGGGGTCGATTCGCGCAAACTCAATTGGGCCGCGATCCAGGAGCGCAAGTCAAAGATCGTGAACAAGCACGCCAAGGGTCTTGAATTCCTGATGCGCAAGAACAAAGTGGAAACGATCAAAGGATACGGTAAGCTTACGGGCCCCGCGCAGAACGGAGTGCTGACGGTCGAAGTGACCGACGGCGGCAAGAGTAGTCTGATAAAGACGAAAAATGTCATTCTGGCCACAGGCTCGGAAGCTCGCATGATTCCAGGCTTAGAACCGGATGCGCGCGTGCTCACCAATATTGAGATTCTTGATTTGAAAGAGATCCCCAAATCCCTGGTCATCGTGGGCGCCGGGGCCGTTGGGGTGGAGTTCGCATCGATCTTCCGCTCCTTCGACACTGAAGTTACGATTCTCGAAATGCTGCCACGCCTGGTTCCGGTGGAGGACGAAGACGTTTCCAAGGAACTCGCACGTGTGTATCGCAAACGCGCCATCAACTTTCATACTGGCGCCAAAGTTGAGAAAGTCGAAAAAACCAAATCTGGAATTGCCGTGACGTTTACGGTGAGCGGCAAGGAGCAAAAAATTGAAGCGGAGAAGATTCTAATCGCGGTTGGCCGCAAGCCACGCACCGAAAACGTTGGACTGGAAAAAACGCGCATCAAACCTGACCGAGGCTTTATCAAGGCGGATAGCTGGATGCAGACCAGCGAACCTGGAGTCTACGCGATTGGAGACATCGTGATGGGAACGCCGCAACTTGCGCACGTTGGCGCGATGGAAGGTATCGTTGCAGTGACTAAGATTGCGGGCAAGCCGGCTAAGCCGATCAACCCGGAACATATTCCGAACGCGACCTATTGCCATCCGGAGATCGGCAGCGTTGGCCTTACCGAGGAAAGGGCCCACGAGGCTGGCTACAACGTGAAGATTGGGAAGTTCCCATTCACCGCGAACTCGCGCGCCTCGATCGTGGGCCAGCACGAGGGCTTCATCAAGATTGTTTCGGATGCGGATTACGGTGAGGTTCTCGGCGTGCACATTATTGGTCCCCAAGCGACAGAACTGATCGCAGAGGCTGTTGCCGCAATGGAACTCGAGGCCACGGTCGAAGATTTGATGTGGACCATTCATGCCCATCCGACGCTTGCTGAGGCGATGCTGGATGCATCGAACAGTGTGTATGGGATGGCGATCAACGCATAGGGGTTCTTAAGTCTGGTGAGTTACTGAATGATCACCATTCTCCAACTCGGGACCGTCGATTACAACACCGGGCTGCGTCTGCAGCAGAAGTTAGTCCAACTTCGCAAGGACGGCCGTGTCGGCGATGTGCTGTTATTGCTCGAACACACTCCGGTCATCACTCTTGGCCGGAACGCCAAACCTGCCAATGTGCTTGCCTCATCCGAAAGGCTCGCAGAACGTGGTGTTGAAGTTTTCGAATGCGATCGCGGCGGCGACGTAACCTTCCATGGTCCGGGACAGCTCGTTGGTTATCCCATCTTTGATCTGCGCGGTTTTGATTCCACGGATGGCAAGCGGAAAACGTTGGGGGCTGTGGAATATGTGCGCCGCCTGGAAGAAGTTCTGATCCGCACTTGCGCTGATTTCCGCATTCCTTCGGGGCGCGTGGCGGGATGGACGGGAGTGTGGACGACACCAGACCGTGTGGCTACGGGCCTTCGACCCGACACAGAGGTTGTCGTTGCCTCAACCGGGTCAGAGACCCGGTCCCACACAAACCACAGCGAAGCTAAGATTGCAGCAATTGGCGTTCACATTTCTCGTAGCGTCACGTCCCATGGATTCGCTCTGAATGTGAATACTAATCTCGATTACTTCGACTTGATTGTACCCTGCGGGATCACTTCGAAGCCGGTAACTTCCATGACAAAGGAATTGGGCCAGCAGGTCACCTTGTTGCAGGTCGCGCATTCAGTATCGCGTAATTTAGGCGTTGTGTTTCGGAGCGAGATGCTTTGGCTGGAAAGCCTGGATTCTCTGCTCGGTCATTCGGTCGGTGTGCCCATGAAGCCTCCGGCTGAATTGCGAAAATTGCATACGGACGAAGATACGTTCTGGGTCTGACCTTACCCTCGGCCCAGAGTTGGTTAATTCCGGCGACTCGGGTTAGGATTCTTCTAAGACTCAATCGCCGGCTACCATCAATTTCATGGTCAAGAAGAAAAAGGTTGTTCCTGACAATTCCGCCCGACACCGTTCAAACGGTCGCGGCCAGCCCGGAGCGCAATCTTCGATACCAAATCCCTCGCTGCGCACCTATCGCATTCTCGACTATCGGCTGGAGAAGCCCAGTTTCAAAATTCATCAAATCCGGAAAGACGGCGAAGTTCGCTATGAAGTGACCGGCGATCTGAGCGCGGCTGTTCCTCCCATCCGTGAATCGAAGTACCTCAACAAGAAGCAAAGCCTCGAGATTTATCGATGGATGCTTTTGAATCGAAAGATGGAGACCGCGCTGGAGAATCTATACAAGCAGGGCAAAGTAGTCGGCGGCGTTTATTTCGGCCTTGGCCAGGAGGCTTGTTCCTGCGCGTCGGCCTACGCGCTTCGCGAAGACGACTGGCTAGGCCCCATGATCCGCAACCAGGGATCGATGCTAGTCCGCGGTTTTTCGGCGCGTGACATCATGATGCAATACATGGCCAAAGCCGGTTCGCCGACCAGGGGACGCGACGCGTCGTCGCACTTCGGTGACATCGAAAAGCGTAATGTGGTGGCGCCCATCTCGACCCTTGGCGACCTGATTCCTGTGCTCGCAGGCGTGGCTCTGGGCGCACGTTTGCAGGGCCGCGACATCGCCGTGATGACTTATATCGGCGATGGCGGCCAGTCGACGGGCGTGACATACGAGGGGCTGAACTTCGCTGCGGTGCAGGATCTCGGTCTGGTACTCTTCGTCGAAAACAATCTTTGGGCATACTCAACCCCCGCCGATATGCAGTTCCGCGTGAAGGACCTTGCCGAACGGGCGATAGCTTATGGAATTCCTGGGGTGATTGTTGATGGCACCGACGTTTGCCAAGTCTATGACGCAGCTCATGAGGCCTGCGAGCGGGCGCGGCGTGGCGAGGGACCCACGCTCATCGAAGCCAAGATGATGCGCATGAAGGGCCACGCAATCCACGATGCTGCCGACTATGTTCCAAAGCCCTTGTTCGAGTACTGGCGCAAGCGCGATCCCATAGCTCGTTTTGAAAAGTATTTGTTAAGCAAGAATTGGCTATCCTCACAGGAGAATGAAAAACTGATTGCCGGCGTGGAGCGTGAACTTGAAGCCGATCGAGACTTCGCCGTAGCCTCACCGATGCCTCAACCGGAATCGGCAGGCGGAGGCGTGTACTGCGATACGAGCTGCCATGAGATTAAGCCTAGGTACGGCGCGCCGAAGGTTCGTTTGACGAAGTCTGGTATCGCCACTGCGAGAGAGACGGCAGTACATCTGAAATAGATATTCATTCTGCGACACGTCGGCGTCAAAATAGCCTTATGCCTCAACTAACCTATCTCGAAGCCATCCGCCAGGGAATCTGGGAAGAAATGGAGCGCGATCCTTCCGTCTTCTGCATTGGTGAGGATATTGGCATATATGGCGGAGCCTTCAAAGTGACTGACGGGTTTATCGATCACTTCGGGGCTGAGCGCGTAATTGATACGCCCATTGCTGAATCCGCCATCGTGGGCGCGGCTTTTGGCGCCTCGCTGACCGGCATGCGTCCCGTAGCCGAGTTTCAGTTCATGGACTTCATCGGCTGTGCCTTCAACCAAATCGTAAATATGGTGGCGAAGGCTCACTACCGCTGGGGGGCGCCGGCTCCGCTGGTAATTCGCGGGCCCAGTGGCGGCAATGTACACGGGGGGCCATTCCATTCGCAGAATCCGGAGATGTGGTTTGTGCACGCCCCCGGACTGAAAGTGGTTTGCCCGGCTAGTGCCTACGATGCGAAAGGTCTGATCAAGGCCGCGATTCGCGATAACAACCCGGTGATCTTCTTCGAGCATAAATATCTGTATCGGCGAATCAAAGAGGACGTTCCTGCCGAGGATTACATCGTACCGCTGGGCAAAGCGCGAGTTGCCCGGGAGGGTCGCGACCTGAGTGTAATTACTTATGCCGCGATGGTGCATGTTGCGCTCGAAGCCGCGGAGATTCTGGCAAAAGAGGGGATAGAACTGGAAGTGATCGACCTGCGCACGCTTTCGCCACTCGACCGCGAAGCGATTGCCCAGACGGTGCGCAAGACAAGTAAGGTGATCCTGTTGCAGGAAGACGTGCGTAGTGGGGGCATTGCCGGCGAGATCGCGGCGATCATCAACGAAGAGGTTTTCGACAGTCTCGATGGTCCCATAGTCCGCATCACTGCGCAGGATTCTCCGGTGCCATTCTCCCCGCCTCAGGAGGAATATTTCCTGCCGAAGGTAAGCGATGTGGTCCGGGAAGCGCGCCAGTTAAAAGCGTATTAATTAGACTGTGTTCGCGATCCGCTGAAAAGATGTAGATGCAATGTGTAACGGACGTGCGTGGGTCTCAGAAGGAGGAACATGCGCAACTTCATTCTCGGAATTATCGTTACGCTGCTGGTGCTCGCTTTGGGCGGGTTGGCTGTGGCCACGCTGGGCCTGATGCCAACCAATGCGGCTGCGACTCCATCTCGTCTCGAACGCCGCTTAGCTATGAGCGCGCTGGACGCTTCGATGGAGCGCCACGCACCGCGAGTTACCAACCCGATTCCGCCTACGGATGCAAATTTGATCGACGGCATGAAGGTCTTCACCATGAACTGTTCGGTGTGCCATGGGACGCTGGACAATAAACCGAGCCCGCTGGAGAAGTCGTTTTATCCGTCGGTGCCGCAGTTGATCCTTGATCCGCTGGATGATCCTGAGTGGCATATCTACTATGCGGTGCGCACGGGAGTTCGCTACACTGGCATGCCCGCGTGGAGTAAGGCTCTGAGCGACCAGGATATCTGGAAAGTCACGGCGTTTCTTTCACGCGTACAAAAGCTGCCTCCGGGTGTGCAGGACTACTGGAAGAAATCATTCGGAGTCGCCCCGCCGCCTGCCGGTTCGGAAAAGGGCGAGGACACGCACTAGCCGTAGGACGACGTCGAACCTTGGATATAATTAAAAGATTATGTTCGGCCCGGGATTTGCAACCGGGACCGCGTGGAAGGAAATTATGCCTACCGATATCGTGATGCCCCAGATGGGGGAGTCTATTTTTGAGGGAACAATTACAAAGTGGCTGAAGAAGCCTGGCGACAAGGTACAGCGCGACGAACCGCTGTTTGAGATCTCGACCGACAAGGTGGATGCCGAGATCCCCGCACCCGCATCGGGCATTCTTCAGGACATCAAGGTGGTCGAGGGGAACACGGTGCAAGTAAACACGGTGGTAGGAACGATTGCTGGCGATGGCGAAGCTGCGGCACCGGCTGCGGCTGCGTCCAAGGCGCCTCCGGCAGCGAAGGCACAAGCCACACCGCCGCCAACCGCCGCCCCAGTCGATCTTCACGCCACCGCCGAGCCTGCGCGCGAAGGGGAAGATGATCACTCTCGGTCCTCTCCTTTGGTTCGCAAGATCGCTCGTGAACACAACGTGAATCTCTCTCAGGTGACGGGCACCGGCATGGGTGGCCGCATTACCAAGCAGGATATTATGGCGTTTCTGGATGGGCCAGAAAGCGCTTCCGCTCCCGCCGTCTCCGCTGGCGTGAGCGGCCCGGCGGCGTCACCTGTGCCTTCGCCGAGATCTGCTGCGGCTCCACCGGCCGCCATCCCTGGAGATCTGGTGCCGATGACGCAGATGCGAAAGATCATCGCCCAGCGAATGATCGAATCCCGCCGCACCAGCGCCCACGTTCATGCCATGTTCGAAGTGGATATTACGCGCATCGTGCAGCTACGCACCAAAACCAAGTCCGCTTTCGAGCAACGTCACGGGGCGCGGCTCACTTTCATGCCGTTCTTCGTTCGCGGAGTGATTATTGCGCTGCAGCAGTTCCCAATTGTCAACGCTTCAGTTGAAGGTGAAAATATCCGCTATCACCGACACGTCAATGTGGGTATTGCAGTCGCGCTCGACTGGGGACTCATTGTTCCCGTGCTGAAGAATGCAGACGAGTTGAATTTCCTTGGTTTACAACGCGGGATATCCGATCTGGGCGAGCGCGCGCGCTCGAAGAAACTTAAGCCGGATGAGGCGGAGGGTTCGACTTTCACGGTCACCAACCCTGGACAGTTTGGTGCGGTCTTTGGATTACCCATCATCAACCAGCCGAATTCGGCGATCTTGGGTGTAGGCGGGATTACCAAGGCTCCTCTGGTGGTGACCGACAACGACGGCAATGATTCCATTGCCATCCGCTCCGTCGTTCATCTGACGCTCGGATATGATCATCGTCTGATCGACGGCGCTGTTGCAGATCAGTTCATGGCCTTAGTGAAGAAGACCCTGGAGAACTGGAGCGAAGAGGTCGGATAAATCGTCGTCCGAATTTATCTCTTGGACCGCTAAGGGTCGACGCTGGCAGTGGCTACGTTGTTTTGGCCCAGGCAGAAGCCTTCAAACACTCGACAGCGCCGTCGATCACTTTTCCCAGGCCGAGATTGAACGTCTCATGATCCACGATCTGTCGATTGGCAACTGCACTACTCGTGGACAACGCGGCTCGGAGAAATGATAGTGCAGCGTCTTTCTTCTCCGCTCCGGTCCGGTGGCTAAACAATTCTTCAATGTTGTTCACCAGGGTAGGCACGAAGGCAATCGTGTGTAGAAGTGTGGCCAAGAAGTCCATTGCGATATCTCCTGAATTGTTGGGAAGACTTGAGATCGATTGAGAGAATGGCGTGATTCTTTTAGCAACCGAATGAAACGAACGCGAACGATCTATTTCGGAAAGCCGCTCAACACCGCCTTGATGAAATACATAATCATGGCGAACAAGGCACTCAGAGCCAGCCCGCCGACCGCGCCTGCCACTCCAGAGGTTACCGATGATCTGCCTTGGCGGGTAGACAATGAGGCATTTACTTCATCTCGCCACTTATTATTTTCCTTCGTTTGACTGTCGTAGACTTCACGGCCGACAAAACTCGCCTCCTTTTGCCGCGCATCCTCATGGGCGTGATTCAATAGATCCAGGCGCCGAAGCATTTCAATATGGTCCAACTCCAAGGCTCTCTCCGCCAACTCAAAGCGGAGATCGGTGAAAGTCTTCTGTTGCTCAGCCATTTCCCGCTCGACGGCGAGCAGAGCGAGCAGGTGCTCTTTTAGTGACACGGAATTACGTTGGTCATTCAGGTTCACAAAACACCTCATATCGGAGACGATGAGTCTTGAGTTCTTGCTGCGTTGCCCGCGGCGATGCGCAGTCGATCTCGTGGGGTCGTTTATAGCGGATAGTTACCCAGGTGCAGCGCTGCTGTGCATCTGGAGTATTTGGGAGGTACTGACGCGTCGTCCAGTTGGTAGACGACGGTGTAAATCGTATTTGCTGGTGTGGCGTTTGCATTCGAAACCAAACCGACGGACAGCGCACCCCCGGCTCCGAGCGTGACACTCGTATTTCCCGCCGCCACCGCCCCGAGCGCCGCGGTAGTAAACTCCGGCCATGAAATCAGCAGCGTCCCTTCGGCTGGAGTCCCGTCCGCGCGATATACGGTGTCGTTGATGGTCGTGGTGGGAAGCGTTTGCGCTGACACCGCCAATGCCAACAGTATTGGCGGCAAATAAAAAAGCCACCCCAAAGGGCGGCGCGCGTCGAACATAACTCCTCCATTGCTCAGTACAATTTCAAAATTTACGCGACAACTCACACTGCTGCGTCCGCCTCACATCCCGCAAGGCCAAATACGCTAAGTTGTCTAGAAGTAAAGCGCGATAATCGAACTGCAAGAACCGAAAGCCTGAAGCCTGAAGCCTGAAGCCTGTTCTACTTCCCAGCCTTCACCTGTTGTTCCAAATACCCCTTCACGCTGTTTACATATACATCTGCGAAATCCACCAGGGGGCGCCTGGCCTCGATCAACCGAAGCGCGTCCGCCAGGTTCCAACTCAGCGAGCACAAGATTGCCAGCGCCATCATCGGTGCCCGGTGTACTCCCGCGGCGCAATGGACAAAAAGTTTGGTTCCGTCTTCATCCAGGGCCTCTAGCGCAAAATCCACCCCGCGCTGGAAAACGTCGGGAGATTTCGGTTGGAAGTCATCGTCTATCGGATTCCACAGCACCGTAATCCCATGCGGCTCAGCGAGCGGAGTGTCGTCGAATTCAATCTGCATGTCGACGATGTGAGTTACCCCGGCACGCGCCACCTCGGCCATGTTTCCCGCCGTCCAAATACCACCTCCGACCGCAATTCGAGCGGTCAACCAAGTCATATCCATCTTGAAAGTCCTACGTGGCATTTTGTTCTGAAGCGTCGAGGACCAGGCCTGCAAATCGCCGCGCTTTCCCAAAGCCGCCGACCAACGGCCAGCCGCCGACAAACAACGATCAGCCCAGAGAAAACCTGTGGACCACTCATTGATTTTCATTCTACGGCATCACTCTCGGGCGCCGCCGGGTCCACGCCACACACTTTCGTAACTTCAGCGCCAGGATTTGCCTCTTCAGGAAGCTTCAGTCGTCGCAATAGGATTTTTGCCAACGAATCTTCTTCGGGCGCTTCTTCCGGAGTTGTTGCCGGACTCAGCCCAATCAGCTCAAACAAGCATTTCATCGCCAGGTAGTGGCCCTTGCCAACTTCCTCGATCGTGGTCTCGACCATTTCCACTGCGCGATTCCCTACGAGATTCGTGATCTGTTCCTGCACCACACTCAGATCAACCCGTTTCAGTGAGTGCTGTTGCGCCGCTGTGCTTTTCTTTGATCTGCTGCGCCCCTTGCCTGTATTAGGTTTCTTCATTTTCCTCTGACTGTTTCTTCCCGTCGTCCCCAAAAAACTTAGGGCGCGCTGTTGTCAGCGCGCCCTTCGAAGATTTTTATGATCTACAAATAGAATATCAGGTTGGATAGGGTAACTGTGACATGATTTCAATATTTATTTTTGGCTTGTTCTGAATCACTTACGCGAAATTCGTCGCTTGGACCCCCTTGACAAGTTTTTTCCCGATCCAATTCCGTGAGCGGCAAAACGCTGAGCAAACCCCTTTTCAAGAATATTTCACTCACTCGGTCCAAAGCCTCCAGGTAGCACCGCACCGCGTGACGGCGGGTGCAACCAATCAGCCGCGCCGCCTCTTCCTGCGAATACTCCTGCAGCACAGTCTTTGCGATCCACTTCTTGTTGTAGTCGCTCAGCTTTTCCAGGCTTCGTTCCACGTCGTGCACAAAAATCACCGAGTCTTCAAAGGTAGAGGAGCCGTACGACGTAACCCGCGTCCGAAAAAACTCCCGCCCCAGCAGCGACGGCAACCGTCCGACCTCAATTGAAAGCCGCAGGTAGCGACGCAACATCGCCACCGTTCGATCCCGGTACAACCAGAGATCGGGATCGCTGGTCGGCGCGGCAGGGTCCGCGGAAATTTCCACCGCCTGGGCGGGACCGTTCTTAGCAGGCTCTTGCCCGGTTGCCTCAGCCTCATCAGCCAGATCAGCCTGCGTGGGGTCGAGCTCCAAAGAATCAGTTGGCCCAGGATCAGCTTCTCCGCCCAAGCCGTTGCCGGCATCGGACAAGTCCGGATCGAAGTGGACGCCCGGGAGCATTCCCGGCGTGTCGGCACAGCCATAAAGCCGGTCGATCACCATGCCGCTCATGCGTTACCCCCTTCGCCGTAAAATGCTGACAACTCTTCGCACTGGCTCTTGATCTCGACTCGATCGCTCTCCAGCAGGTGCGGCCTTTTCTTTCTTCGAACCGAAGGAAGATCCGACATTTGCACCGCACACGACAGGCAGTAAACGTCTTCGGTTCCCCATGTGCGCACCCACAAGCCTCCGCATCTTTCGCAATATTTCAGTTCCAGCCGGACGATTTCCAAACCTTCCATTTCCATGACTGCCTCCGTGGCGCTGAACTCGTTGATTAACCTCGGCCGTAAGGCTGAAACCTCATATGGCGAGGCCCAAATGAAAAAGCCCTGTGCCGATTGCTCGGTCACAGGGCCCGTTTCTCTTACGGAGAGCCTGTTAATTTATTTAGCTATGAGTATAGCGGTCCAACTAACCATTCACCGCAACCGGGGGATCGATCAGGTCAGCGGCGGCTTGCGAAAGTAGCCCTCCTCGTATCCGGATTTCAACACGCGGCCGTTCTGTACGACCACACTCACCTTGCCTGTAAACTGCAGTATTCGCAGCAGTTGTTCCATCGCGGCAGAGAGCACTTCGGCGGAGCGGACCTTGCGGCGGAACTCCACAAAGCCCCCTGCCTCATTTTCGGATTGTAGGTTGCAGTTCATCGATTTAATCCAATTACCAGAGTAGTTATAACAGACTAGTTATCATATAACTTGTGGTTGGCCGTAAAGTCAAGAACTATTTTCCCATGCAGATGTTGTGATCGTCGTCACAATAGCAGAATGCTATTGCCGCGGGATGTTTTGAGCTGTGGAAAACTCGGTCGGCAGAGATAGCCCGCACGGTTTAGGGCTTTGTTTCCTTTGAGATGTTGAGCTAATAGTATCAATAGCGATCCGCTATTAGTGTGGTATAGTGTTTGTATGAAATTTAAAGTATTGCAGGAAAATCTCCGCAAAACCTTGTGGCACCGCATTGAAGAAGAGGGGTTGACGGGTTTGCGCCTGGCGGAACAGACCGGGTTCAAACAAGCTCATATTTCCAATTTCCTCAACCGCAAGCGGGGCTTGAGCCTTGAAGGCATGGATAAGGTCCTGAGAGTGCAACATCTTTCCGTGCTCGATCTCCTCGATCCGGACGAAGTCAACAAACGTGCCAGCATCCTGCCGCCGAGCGAGGATGAGTTCCAAAATGTCCTGCAGGTCGACGGCACGGTCGCCGCCACCGAACCTCTGGTCATGAGCATGAACGTCAAGGAGATTCTTAAGTTCAAAAAGAGTTTCCTGCACAGCCTCCGTGCCGAGACGGAAGGCCGCCGCGACGACTGGGAGCGGTTCGTCGTAGTTCAAGTTGACGGTCGCGACGGCATGAGTATGTATCCCCGCCTCTTGCCCGGAGCCACCGCGCTCATCGACCGCCACTACAACTCGCTCAAACCTTATCGCAAGGGCGAGACCAATATGTACGCGGTGAACAAGGGCGGCGCCTCTACCATCAAGTATGTGGAATTAGCCGGCGACAATTTAGTCTTGCGGCCACACAACCAGGCTTACCCAGTCGAGGTGATGGCCATGGAAGCCGACAAAAAGCCCAGCGATTACTTGGTCGGCCGGGTCTGCTACGTGGGAATCGAGACCTGAAGCATCCCTGGTGATTGATTTCATGTGTGGATCTGGACCCAAGGGATGCGAAGTGTCGCGTTCGTGACCCTTCGTGTCTCGGTGCTTTGTCCTGGTCATGACGCCCGATCCTAACCCTCGGCCTGCAAGCCCCACCACTTAGAGTTCTGCTATCATTTTTCTGCGCAATTATTCGTGAAGTATGGACGACGAAATACCCAGCGTTCGCATTCCCTCGGAGGCATTCATGGACGAAGCACCAGCCGTTACATCCGCATCCCGCCGTAATGAAGACATCGCGCTCGATTTGATGAAATTTGTTGCGATGACAACCGGCTATGGCCGCACCAGCTCCTCCGGCGTCGGCTTTCAGGGCTCCGGCGCCGCCTCCAAGCCCGAAGACTACGCCAATCATCTACTCGAACTTTACGGAAGATGTTTGGAGGCTGTGCAGCGAAAGAAGTAGCGTTGGAGGCCAAGCCGAAAGCTGCCAGGCAGCGGCAGAATGCAGTTCGCGGCGCAGCCGTGGGTGGAGCTTTATTCCTAAAGACGCGGATGCTCATTCCATCCGGATTCCGCAAAGTGCATCGACGAATTTCTGACGAGAGTCTCATGCAAAGGATCACGGTCAAAACTCTGAAGAAACGTGAGATCCTCGACATCACTGACACCGTCGAAGCCATCCTCCAGAAGAATCACTCGCAGGCAACAGGAATCTGCAATCTGTTCATACTCCATTCCACGGCCGCGCTAACCACGGCAGATCTTGATCCCGGCACTGATCTCGATATGCTTGACGCCTTCGAAGCCATGATCCCCAAGCTGCGCTATCGCCATCCTCACAATCCAGCGCACGTGCCCGATCACATCCTGTCATCGCTGATCGGGACATCGGTGACGCTCCCATTCGAGCACGGCCAGGTTCTGCTCGGTACCTGGCAGCGAATCGTGCTGATCGAACTGGACGGTCCCAGGGAACGGGAACTGGTTGTGAACATGACAGCAACGCAGTAGCGGGCGCCATCGAGAACCAAGAACCGAAGCAGCCCGCCTGGCATTTCGAGTCCAAATCTTTTTTGGGAAATACCCTGCTTGTACGGCGCTACAATGTCGCTATGCCCGCGTCGAGTCCAAAACGGCAGCCGGATCCACATCCGCCCGATCACACTTCGTTCGAACATCACCGCACTCCGCAAATCTACACTCTGGAAGCGACGGGCCTGCTAGTGATTGCGGCGGTGATCCTGATCCTGACACTGGCCCGCTACTGGCATCACATAAATTGGAGTGCCCGCTGATCGTCTCTCCGGATTCGTCGCTGGTCGTGGTGTTGGGTCCGACGGCCAGCGGCAAGACGGCACTTTCAATTCATCTTGCGGAGCGTTTTCACGGCGAAGTGGTGAATTGCGATTCGGTCGCCATGGTTCGTGAATTCGAAATTGGTACGGCGAAGCCAAGTGCTTCCGAACGCGAGCGTGTTCCGCACCATTTGCTCGATGTTGTAGGTCCGATGGGCTACGTCACGGCGGGCGAGTATGCACGTTTGGCGCGCCAGGCGCTTGCGGAAATTGAATCCCGGAAAAACTTGCCGATTGTGGTCGGGGGCACCGGCCTCTACCTGCGAGCCTTGCTGGACGGCCTGTTTCCAGGTCCGCGGCGTTCGGAAGAGTTGCGCGACCGGCTGCGGCAGCGCCTGGAACAGAATGACGCGGGGTACCTGCACCGCATGTTGCGCCGTCTCGATCGCGAAGCCGCCGCAAACATCCATGCCAATGACGTTCCCAAGCTCATCCGGGCTATTGAAGTTTGCCTTGCCTCGCGGCAGAAAATGACAGAGATGTGGAAGCAAGGGCGCGATCCCTTGACTGGATTCCGAATCTTGCGACTCGGCTTGAACCCTGACCGCGATGCGCTCTACAGCCGCATCAACCAGCGAGCGGAACGCATGTTCGACTCCGGGCTGGTGGAGGAAACCAGGCGTCTGCTGGCAAAATACGGCAACGATGCCGGCGCGCTCGCTTCGTTAGGATACAGGCAGGCGGTACAACTGCTCCAAGGCCAAATCGATCCGCAAACCGCGCTGCAAGCGGCGCAGCAAGCCCATCGAAACTACGCCAAACGCCAGATGACCTGGTTCCGGCGAGAGCCCGAGGTGGTTTGGCTCGAAGGATTCGGCGATGATTCAGCAATCCAGCAAAGAGCCGCAGCCGTAGTTGCGGACTCAGATCGCAATGCATCACTGAGTCTTCTTTGACTGCATAGGTTGGTAGGCCTAGACTTTCTATAGGGGTGTCGGCGTACCTTTCAAACGAGTTCGCCGAGAATCCTGCAAGCCCCACACGGAGGATTAAAAAGATGGGCGGCAAATTGGGTTTGCCAGAAATTCTGCTGCTTCTGGCGATTGCGCTCCTACTCTTCGGTCCGAGTAAGCTGGCGGATCTGGGCAAAGGGTTAGGCGAAGGCATCAAGAATTTCAAGTCAGCGGTGAAAGACGACCAGGAAGAGAAAGACAAAAAGTCATAAGCCGCCGAGCACCGTAGAGACGTAGCTTGCTGCGTCTCCCCTCAGGCCGCGCCGTGTTCCCGCAACATTTCGTAAACCACCGCTACCGGTAATCCCACGACATTGAAATAGTCTCCTTCGATCCCGGAAATCCAACGAGAAGCGATGCCTTGAATGGCATAAGCGCCGGCTTTATCCATTGGTTCAGCGGTTGAGACGTAGTCGCGCACGTCATCGTCGCCGAGAACGCGCATACGGACCAAGGTAGTCTGAGAGCGAGTGTCTTCAAAAACAGCTTTTGGGTTCTTCGACCTTAGATCTGGGCCGATCAGACAGATTCCCGTGATCACGCGATGGGTGCGGCCTGACAGCAACCGCAACATACGGGCAGCATCTGAAACATCGCGAGGCTTGCCCAGGATCTGTGCGTCTATCACGACGATCGTGTCTGCGCCGAGAACGAATTCATCCGATGACTGGCGAGACACGGCCAAGGCCTTTTCCCGTGCCATTCTTTCAACGAACGACTCTGGTTGTTCCCCTTCCTGTGGAACTTCTGGGACATTCGCCGGGCGCACCACGAAGGGAATGCCCGCGTTTTGCAGAAGCTCGTGGCGGCGCGGAGAAGCGGAGGCGAGCACGAGCATCGGTTAGCGTTTCTCTGACATCGTCGATGACACGCCGATCAGTTTGTTGCGAAGCGATTCCAGAAACGGTTTCCCTGAGGTTTCCAGTTTTCGCTCCAACCGTTCGGTACAGTCACAGTTGCCGCAGGCCCATGGTTCGGAACCGTTCTGGTCCCGGCAATTCCTGCGGTCATGCGCGTCCTGCACTCGCGTGAGATCGAAGTACGGTTCCCAGTAATCACGCTCTTCCTGCAAAGGCGTCGGACAATAGCAGACCTCAACCCAGCGGGCGATTTCGTCCTGGCAAAGTCTGGCCTGTTGCATGTTTCTCAGGTATTCGCCCTCGGCTACAGAACCTTGTCCCAGTGTTCCATCTTCGATCGCTTTCAGCAGTTTCTGTTCGCAACCAGGTTTCACTCGCGCCCTGACAAGATAACGCATGACCTTATTTTACTCGACCTAGGGATGATTGGTTGCGGCGAGGCATCGCCTGGCCGCCGAAGGCATGCGCGACGCCTGTTAGAATCAACCATTGACCCCCGCAGCTATGGACGCCGCTTTTATCCGCAATTTTGCCATTATTGCGCACATCGACCACGGCAAATCCACGTTGGCCGATCGCCTGCTGGAGTTGACCGGATCCCTTACCGCTCGCGAAATGCAGGCCCAGGTCCTCGACTCCATGGATTTGGAACGCGAGCGCGGCATCACCATCAAGGCGCACGCCGTGCGCATGATGTACCAGGCGCAAGATGGGCAGACTTATCAGCTCAATCTGATTGACACGCCCGGCCACGTGGATTTTTCCTATGAAGTCTCGCGTGCACTGGCATCTTGTGAAGGGGCTTTGCTGATCGTGGATGCTTCTCAGGGCGTCGAAGCACAAACCCTGGCGAATGCGTATCTGGCGATTAATCACGGCCTCGAAATTATTCCGGTCATCAACAAGATCGACCTGCCCAGCGCCGACATTGAGCGCACCAAGGAAATGATCGAGGGTGCGGTTGGTCTGGATGCAACTGACGCCGTGCTCATCAGCGCCAAGACTGGCCAGGGCGTACCCGATGTTTTAGAAGCCGTAGTAAAACGCGTTCCACCGCCCAAGGGAGATCCCGAAAAACGGCTGCAGGCGCTGATTTTCGACTCCTGGTTTGATCCGTACCGCGGCGTGGTTGTACTGGCACGTGTATTTCAGGGCACACTTCGCAAGGGACAAAAAATCCGGCTGATGTGGAATGGGCGCGTGCTGGATGTGGAAACGCTCGGCGTATTGACGCCTAAACCCGTCGAGGTCGACGAACTGCGCGCCGGCGAAGTCGGTTTCCTGATCGCCAACATCAAGAACGTTGCGGATACGAAGATCGGTGACACCATCACCGAAGAAAACAATCCCGCGATTGAGCCTCTGCCAGGCTTCGAAGAAATCAAGCCCATGGTCTTCGCGGGGCTCTATACCGTGGACGCGCACGAGCACACGCAACTACGCGAGGCGCTCGAGAAACTGCGCTTGAACGATTCGTCATTTTTCTTCGAGCCGGAAAGCTCGGTCGCGCTCGGATTTGGATTCCGCTGCGGTTTCCTCGGCCTGTTGCACATGGAAATTATTCAGGAGCGCCTGGAGCGCGAATTCAATCTGGAATTGATCACCACCGCGCCGGGCGTTCGCTACAAGATTTATAAGACCGACGGAGAAATGGTCGAAGTCGACAACCCGTCGCGCTGGTTGCCGCCAAGTGAAATCGCGAAAATTGAAGAGCCGGTGATTCTGGCCACCATCTTGACCAACGAGGAATATGTCGGCGGGATTCTGAAGCTGGTGGAAGAGAAGCGGGGCAAACAGAAGACGTTCGAATACGTCAGTTCCTCGCGGGTGATGCTGCATTACGAACTGCCGCTCAATGAAATCGTGTTGGATTTTTACGATCGTCTTAAGTCGGTGTCGCGCGGCTACGCGTCGCTCGATTACCATCTGGCCGATTATTGGGAATCCCCCATGGTGAAGTTGGATATTCTGGTCGCAGGCGAACCGGTGGACGCGCTTTCGATTATCGTGCACCGCGACTTCGCTTATGAACGCGGGAAGGCTCTGGTTTCCAAGATGCGAGAGCTGATTCCGCGGCAAATGTTCGAGGTTGCGATCCAGGCCTCGATCGGCGCCAAAATCATTGCCCGTGAAACCGTGCACGCCATTCGCAAGAACGTTCTGGCCAAATGCTACGGCGGCGACATCACACGCAAACGCAAGTTGCTCGAAAAGCAAAAAGAAGGCAAAAAACGTATGAAACGCATCGGGCGAGTCGACATTCCACAGGAAGCATTCCTCGCGGTACTAAAAGTGGGCGAGGACAGCTAGGCGTAGGCGCTCGCACCTACATTTCGGACGGATTCATATGACACTAAAAACAATTCTCATCCATTGCGTCTCAATCGCTGCTGTGGTTTCGAGCGCGCTAGCCCAATCCCGACCGGCGGAGCTGCAGCCACAAACTAAGCTGCCGTTCCGTTTCGTCGCCTACGGCGATACGCGCTTCACCGATCCCAAGAACACGGAGGCGGCCAATCCTTCCGTCCGCCAGACCTTGGTGCAAGCCATTGCGGACGCTCATCCCGCCTTCATCTCCATCAGCGGCGACATTGCCTACGACGGCGATGATGCAAATGACTGGAAGATCTGGGACAAGGAAACCGCGGTATGGTCAGAAAACAAGATCCCCATTTATCCGGCGCTAGGAAACCACGATCTGCACGGCGACGAGAAGGTCGCGCTCGCAAATTACTTCCAGCGCTTCCCCGATTTGCAAAACAACCGCTACTACGCGGTGCGTGCCGCCAACACGCTCCTGCTCATGCTCGACAGTTCGCAGGATGAAACTTCGGGACCTCAGGGTCAATGGCTGCTGCACGAATTAGATACCCTGCCCGCCGACGTTGATTTCGTCTGCCTCGTTCTTCATCACCCACCCTACACTGATTCTTCGGAGCAATCTCCTGGTGGTGGCCACTCGGCTCGGCACCCTGAGTCAGTGCTCGCCCGGATGCTGGAGGGGCGGCAGGCCCATACCCGCGCGCGTTTTGTTGTTATCGCTGGACACGTCCACAACTATGAGCGGTATGAACACAACGGCGTCATTTACTTCGTCAGCGGCGGAGGCGGGGCCCACCCTTATCTTATTCCGCGGAAGGCGGGAGATCCGTTTGTCGACAAACCCGTAAACTACCACTACCTGCTGGTTGAGGTGGATCGAGGCAAGATGAAACTCACCATGAATCGCCTGGAACTGGTAAACGGAAAAGCTACTTGGACTACGCCCGATTCAGTGGAAATTACAGCGCCCGCGGCGATGCCAGCGAAAGCAGGGAAGTGACGGGTATTTCTTTGTGTACCTTCGTGTCCTTTGTGGTTATCGCTTTCTCTGAATCAACCAATAACCACAAAGGACACGAAGGTACACAGAGGAAAAACCGGCAGGCCGCCCCTCATCGCCCGGCGGCGCTCGCGGCTGCAAGTCTCGGCACTACAGGGAGCGCTCGAATCAGCTGGCGAGTGTATGGATGCTGGGGATTCTGGAACAGCTCAGCCGTTCTGCGGCACTCGACAATTTCTCCCTGATGCATCACCGCGACCCGATGCGCAATGGTGGCGACCGACAACAGATCGTGGGAAATATAGAGAATGCTGATGCCGAATTTGGCGCTGAGCGTGGTAAATAACTGAAGAATCTCCGCCTGAGTGATCAGGTCGAGAGCGCTGGTAGGCTCATCCGCAATCAGGAGCGCAGGACGATGTAACACAGCCATCGCGATCAACACGCGCTGTGCCTGGCCCACACTCAATTGCGACGGATATCGTCGTAGAAAGTCCGGCTCCCCAGGCAGGCTTACATTTTCCAGAGCTTCCCGCAGAGTCTGCTGGCACTCGTCTCGCGGGCCATGCCGATGCACTCTCCACGCTTCTTCCAATTGCGTGCCGATGCGAAGTGCGGGATTCAGCGACGACATGGGGCTCTGCAGGATAAGTCCAATTTCCTTACCGCGCAGAGATCGAACTTCGCGTTCACTCAAAGCCATCAGGTCGCGGCCATTGAATTGAATCGAGCCCTCGGCCTGGGCTTTTTTCAGATAAAGCAGTTTTAAAATAGCCAGGGCCAGCGTGCTCTTGCCGCAGCCGCTTTGCCCCACCAGTCCAAGGATTTCCTGTCTGCCTACATCAAGCGTAAGCTCGCGCAACACCCCGGGCTTCCCAGGATAGTTGACCGAGAGTCGCAGCGACAGCAGCGGGGGCGCGTCCATCAGCGGTTCTTGGCGACCTCGCTGGTCAGTGAAAGCTGATCAATATTCCAGTAGACCTGCGGCCTCAGCACCACCGGATGCGCGTTGTGCACCGCCGGAGACACCGCTGACAACGCGTTCTTGTTCACGAGATAAATGAATGGTTCCTGCTGCCACGCGATCTCCTGCACCTTGTCGAAATCTTCCTTGCGTTTTTTCGGGTCCAAAGTGGAAGCTTGCGCGCGCATCAACTTATCGATTTCCGCTTCCCACGCCGTCGCTGGAGTTTTCTGGCTGGGATTCCACTGGTGACTGTCGGCGGAACTGAGCCACACGGTCATCTGCGCGTTGGGATCCAGTTCGTCGTTCACCAAGCCCAGCAGGCACGCCTCGTAATCGAACGTGCGAGTAATGCGCTCGATGAGTGAAGGGAAATCCAACGTGACCACATTCAATTTGATTCCGATACCCGACAAATCCTGCTGGATCATGGTTGCCATGCGTTCGCGATACTTGTTTCCGGCATTGGTAATGACGGAGAACTCGACTGCGTGTCCCTCGCGGTCGCGCAAGACGCCATTCTGAAGATGGAATCCATCTTGCGCCAGACGCTGCAGCGCGGATTTCTGGTCAAAGGGATGCGCTTGCAGCTTGGTGTTGAACCAGAATTTGTTGGCGGGAGATACAAATCCAACCGCCGGGCGCGCATGACCATGGAATACGATCCGGGCTATGTCGTCGCGGTTGATGGCTTCCGAAATCGCTCGCCGGAAGTTGGTGGAGGTGAACCACGCCTTCTTGTATGAGGGCAGGGGAGAGCTGGCTACTTGATTGAACCACATTTGTTCGGAATCCAAAGACGCGCCGGCATCGTGGGCCATGGATGGATCCTGAGAAACGACTTTGTCGAAATATTCCGCGTCGAGCGAGTTGATGAAATGAATTTCGCCGCGCGTCAGACGCAGCATCTCGATGTCGCGATTCTGCTGAATATCGAGCCGCACCGATTCAATATAGGGCAGCGGGTGACCGGAAGAATCCTTTTCCCAGTAGTTCGGATTGCGCTTCAGGATCAGGTACGATCCAGCTTTGTTTTCGGCGACGTAGTACGGCCCCAGCACCGCCATCTCTTTTTGTGGCGACTTGGCGGACACAATCGCTACCTGGTCAAAAAGTCTGTCCAGCCCGGCGATGGGCGCGGGGAACGTGATGCGGACACGGTTCTTCGGCAGAACTTCGGTTCCCACTTTGCCTTCCGCCGAACGGAATGCATCTCCGGTCGGCGAGTGCAGTGCAGGATCCATGAGTTGCTGCATGGTGTAGGCCACATCGTCCGCTGAAAATGGAGTTCCATCGGAGAAGCGAAGTCCATCGCGTAGTTGGAAGGCGATCGTTTTTCCACCGTTTGTAAGTTTCCACGAGGTAGCAAGCTCTGGCTCGAGATTCTGCGTGAGCCGGTTCACGCGAACCAGCACACCGCCAGTCATGTAGCGGATGGTTTCCGATGCGTCGTCCGCTGCAAGCAGCGGGTTGAGCGTCTTAGGCTCGGAGCGCAGACAGAAGCGCAATTCGCCGCCGGATTGCGCCACGCTAATCGAGCCGAAAGCGATCAGGGTTAAGAGAACAAAATTTGCTAAAAGCTTCTTCATACCGGTAACTCCTCTTTAGTCAGGACGAGATGAAAGCTACTTACCACTAGGATGAACAGAATCAGCGGAACCAACTGCCAGGCTTGGCCAGAGATCGCCGAAAAGCCTTCCAGTTCGCGCAGGAGGCTGCCCCACGAAGGCAGTGGCTCCGCGACGCCCAAGCCGAGAATCCCAAGATTGGCTTCGGTCAAAATAAAAACCGGCACAGAAATCCAGAACTGCGCGTAGAGCACGGGCTTCAGATTAGGCACAAGATGGCGCCACAACAGCTGAAACCCGTTGCTGCCCGAGGCTCGCGCCAGGAGAATGAAATCCGACTGTGCCAGCGCCCGAGCGTCGGCGCAGATGATGCGCGCCGCGCCTGCCCAGCCCAAACATCCCAGCATCGCGAACGTAATCAGGACCGAAACAATTGGAGACACGTTCAAGGGCAAGAGTGCGCGAACCGTAATCAACAGGAAAAGCCAGGGCAGCGATAAGAAAAGATCTGTGCCAGCCATCACCCAGCGTTCTACTCGCCCGCCGGAGAATCCCGCAATACCACCGATGAAAGCTGCCATCAGGCTTGAGAGCAAGGCCGCCGCCGGCGCCAGCAGCAGCGAAACTCGCGTACCATACAGCACGCGCGAAAAGCGGTCGCGCCCTAAATCATCCGTACCTAACGGATGTTGTCGAGAGGGTGAAGCGTCAGGCTCCTCCCGGAATTGGTGAGCGTAGGGTGCCGGCGCAATGAAGTCTGCCAGCAAACAAGCGGCGGACACCGTTAAGAGAAAAACAATCGCCGTTATGCGCGCCCACTTCATGCTTCGCTCACCCGAAAAGATTTGCCCATCACGTCGGAGATAGAATTGGCCGTGAGCGTGACCAGAGTCACGATCATGGTCAGATTTACCAGCAAAGCTACGTCGCGACCCAGCGCAGCTTTCCAAGCCAGTTGGCCGATACCCGGCATGTCACACAAAGCTTCCATGGGGATCGCAGCAGTGAACGCGACGCTGACTGTGACTCCAAGCAGAGCCAGAAGCTGAGGCCCCGCTGTCGGCAGGATGTGCCAAACCAGCACGCGCACGTTCCCTAAGCCCTTTGCTCTCGCGGTCAGCACGTGAGGCAATGCTGAACTCCGCGCCAGCAGATTCCGCGAATAGCGAAAGATTTTCGGGAAGACAACTAATCCCAGCAGGAAACGCGCCGGCGCTTGCGCCAGCACAAATAGCAGCGCGAGCACAGCCGCGGGCAGACAGAGCAAGACGCCTACAAGCAGACTTCCCAACAGATCCAGATACCAAGCCCTCGACATCACGATTGCGACCGCCAGCAGGAAGCCAGCACTCCACCCCAAAGCCAATCCCAAAGCGACCGACTTCAAAGTCTCGGGCAAGCGCTCCGCCACTAGTTGTGAAACCGGACGTTGCAGAGTCCGCGAATTTCCCAGGTCGCCATGCAGCAAGCGGTTCAGATAGCCAAAGTAGAAAACGAAAAGATTGCCCTCGTTCTTTCGCGTGTCGCGCATCGCCTCAATGCTGCGATGACTGAGGCGCGCGTCCAACTCTTCCTCGTCCGCCCCAAAGCCGGGCGCAAGACGAACCAGAGTCGCACCCAGAAAACCGCCAATCAGGACGGTGATCAGAATCTTGGCTACGAGTTTTGGCAAGGCCGATAGCGTCTCAATATCCTCGCTGAGGTTTTCATTCGCGGGCCGAGTCCAAGGCCCTTCTTACAGACCACTTCCCTGGGAGGATTCGAGTCGCTGAGTTGAACTAGTGATATCAGCTAACTTGCGCGGGAGCAATCACTTGCAGTAAGTATGACAAACTTAAGTAATGCAAAGTCTTTCAAAAACCTGGCAGCATAACTCACTGCTGGGCGCGTCTTTACAAAGGCAGTTCCCAGCCCTCTTCTTTCATCCTGTGGTTGGTCCACTCCTGCAGCTCTTTATAAACCGCGGGATCGATGACCACGAATGTGGCTCCAGCGCGCCCGTCCAGATCTGCCCACACGATCTGGACTTTTGCTTCGATGCGGGTTTGGCTGTCTGGCAGCGAAAAGCTGATATCCATGAGGCCTTCGGATCGGCGGGGATCGGGCAGGCCTTCCAGTCCCATGCCACCGACGCTCAGGTTTACGGCCGTGACGCGTGTCTCCTGGCCTTGACTGTCCTTGAGCATTACCGGAACGTTCAGCTTGGCGCGGAAAAACTTCTTTTGCTTCAGGCTGAGCGCGCCCAGCGTCTGGCTCTTATTATTCGCGGGCGCCGCGGTGATCTTGTATTCACCCAGCTTGCGGCTCAGCGTACGGCGCGAAATCCCGAGTTGCTCGGCTGCCTTCGCCCGGTGGCCTCCGGTATTTTCGAGCGCCTTCATGACCATCTGTCTTTCCATGTCCTGAAGATCGCCGGAAGGTAACGGGATCTCGGTTTTTTGTTGTTCCGCCGAGAGTTCTGCGAGCACCTCGGCCGCGCCAATCTCCGGACCTGACGCTGCCATTGCGATCTTGGCAATAATATTCCGCAGCTCGCGCACGTTGCCCGGCCACGAGTGGGATTGCAGGGTGCGCAGGGCCTCCGGGCTGAACTTCATGACCTCCGATTTCAAGCGCAGGAAATGTTCGGCCAGGGCGACAATGTCTTCCGGCCGCTCTCGCAGCGCCGGCACTCGCAGCTGAAACTGGCTCAGGCGATGGAAGAGATCTTTGCGGAAGCGCCCTTCCTTCACGGCTACTTCCAAATCCTGGTTGGTGGCGGCGACGATGCGCACATCCACTGTGATCTTGCGGTGACCTCCCAGACGGTAGTAGGCGGCGCCGTCCAGCACTCGCAGCAGCTTGACCTGAATATGCGAGGGGAGTTCGCCGATTTCGTCCAGGAAGAGCGTGCCTTTGTCGGCGAGTTCGAAGAGTCCGGGCTTGGAGTTGTCGGCGCCGCTGAAGGCGCCTTTTTCGTAGCCGAACAGTTCGCTTTCGACGAGGTGTTCGGGAAGCGCCGCGCAGTTGATGTCAATCCAGGGTTTGCCGTGGCGGTAGGAAAATTCGTGAACGCTGCAGGCGATGAGTTCCTTGCCCGTGCCGGTTTCGCCGGTGATCAGGACGGTCTCAGTGTGGCCCGCCACACGCTCAACCATGGCCATGAAGCGCTGCATCGAGCCACTGGCCACGATGAACTTCGTGCCCTGGATCTCGCGCTGAACCGCCGCCCCTGCTTCCAATGCGTCCCCCACCGACTCGCGGCCAACACTTCGAGCGCCAGCACTCTGCTGCCACGCTTGATTCCGAGTCGGGCCAAAGAAAAAGCTAGCACAGCGGGCAGGGAAGTCATTGATGACCCGAGGGTCCAGCGGTGACGAAGGTAATCCGCTGCGGCGCGGTCTGATGAGACGCCGGTTGGGGCGGAAGGCCAGTCCGATTGCACTGATTGTGGTGCAGCTTTTCTCTCAAAAAAATCACTCACTTCGGCGCAAAATCTAGAAAACAAACAACCGGAATTTTTTGGTCCCGCTAGATCTATGGTTCTAAAGGTAGTTACGGGCAAAATATTGCGGACATTGGAGTTACGGCGGTTTGCCGACCGCTGACGGTTCCGCTTAGAAATTGCCGCTGATGGTTTTCGCGTCACCGCAATCGGCCCGGGCGAACTGGGACCAGGAGCGGAGAGCCTGTCAGGTTGTCAAAGAACGCGGTTATCTTATAGATAACGAGTTTGTTGTTATGTTATCGGAAGAGCTGGACGAAGAGCAAGAACAAAATGGACGGTGGCGTGGCTCATTCCCAAATTGGGAATCCCGCATCGCAGAACGGAGCGGGTGTCAGGGGGTGATTTCGAAGACTACGCCGACGCTGTGGCCGCCTCCGCCTAGCCCAGTGGTGCCATAGAGGTTTCCCTTTTTGTCGAAAATTACGCTGGCGGATGGCAAGGCGCCGTCGTAGTCCTGGAAGCGGTGCAGCACGCTGTACTTCCATTGCCCGCGTGCGGCACGGCTAAGCTTGAACACCACGCCGCATCCGCCGTTGCAATCGCCGATTCCGCCGCCGGCGGTTCCGTAAAGATTCCCGGCGGCGTCGAATGTCAGCGAACTGGCCGGTCCGCAGCCATCCTTGCGCTGAGGAAAATCGTAGAGCAAGGTCTCGCTCCATCCCGTTGCACTGGGCGTCAGCTTGAATATCGTTCCACAGGTAGCGGCTCCCCCTTGGGCTGTTGCCCCGTAGAGATTTCCCTGCTTATCCATTACCAGGCCCGCATAAACCAGCATGCCGTCGCCGTTAAAGGCGGGGAAGCTGTGTAGGACTTGATGTTCCCAAGTGCCGTCGGGCTTATGCTGTAGCTCGTAGGCTGTACCGCCTCCAAGACCACCGGCCTTTCCCGTCCCACCGTATTCCGTAGTGCCATAGAGATTCCCGGCGCCGTCGAAAACTACTCCGGAAACCGGAATGGCCCCGTCCGGACAACCGGACTTCGCGCAAAAGCTGTACAGATAGTTTTGTGTCCAGCCTCCAGCGCTGTGCACCAATTCGGCGACCGCGCCATTATCGTATTCGCCTGGACGTATACTCCCGTAAAGATTGCCTACTTGATCGGGGACTACGCCAGCATACGAGCCGTAGTCATCGATGACCTGAAAGGTCCAGCCTCCGGACGTACGCGTCATTTGGAAGACCGTACCGCTAACATTGGGACCGTTGAGACTCGTCGTCCCATAAAGAGCGGTGTCGCCGTCGAAGAGCAGCGTACCCCCAGGATCATTGCCCTCAGTGCGAGGATCAAAGCTATGCAGCACCTTCTTTCTCCACGTGCCCTTGTCTGAGCGGACTATTTCAAAGACGGTACCTTCCCCATTAGCGCCTCCGCCCCAAGTCGTTCCGTAAAGATTACCTTTCCGATCAAAGGCCAGGCCGCTCCACACCCCGCCGTCGTTGTACTTTCCCGCATAGAAGCGGTACAGCACTTTGAATTTGGGATTGGCCCAGGCAGTTGGTAGCAGCGCAAGGAAGGTCGCTACGGCGAGAGCCACGCGATTCCGAATCGGCATTTGCTTGCGTAGTCTCATTCTACAACTCACAATTTAGAACAGAGGAGTGGGTGTCAGGGGGTGATTTCGAAGACTACGCCGACGCTGTGGCCGCCGCCGCCCAGCTCTGTCGTGCCGTAGAGGTTCCCCTTCTGGTCGAAGATCACGCCGGCGTCAGGTAAGGCCCCATCGTAATCATTGAACCTGTGCAGCAGGCTGTAATTCCATTTGCCGCCTGAGTTGGGCGTCAGTTTGAAGACCACGCCACAACCGCCGCTGCAGTCGCCCGCTCCACCGCTTACTGTCGTCCCGTACAGATTTCCAGCCTGATCGAAGGTGACGCCGTTCGGGCCGCAGCCGTCCTTGGGGTGCGTGAAATCGTGGACCAAAGTCTCTTTCCAGCCCTTAGCACCGTGGGTCAGCTTGAACACACTGCCACAATCCCCGCTACCCCCCTGTGCCGTCGCCCCATATAGATTCCCCGACCTATCCAACACCAGCCCGGCATACAGGTACACGCCATCGCCACGGAAGGCGGGGAAATTATGCAGCGTCACGTGCTGCCATGTGCCATCAGAGTTATGCTTCAGTTGGTAAGCGGTCCCCCCTCCAAGGCCACCGAGTTGGCCCGTCCCGCCGTACTCGGTCGTGCCGTAGAGGTTCCCCGAGCCGTCGAAGACGACGCCGGAAACCGGAATGGCCCCGTCCGGACAACCGGACTTGGCGCAAAAGCTGTACAGGTAGCTCTGCGTCCATCCTCCGGCGCCCGGCACTAACTCAGTAACCGCGCCGTTATCGTACTCGCCCGGACCTATATTCCCATAAACTTTGCCGGCATCGTCCAAGGTTAAGCCTGCACGCGAGCCCTGATTATCGAGCACGTTGAAGCTCCAGCCATTTGAGCCGGCAGTCATCTCGAAGGCTTCAAAGGTCGTAGTGCCGTAGAGGTCGCCTCTATCGTCGAGGACGACATTGCTGAAGGGTAGCGACCCATCGGCGCAATGGGGAAGCGAGCAAAAGTTATGAAGGATAGCTTCGGTCCAGCGGCCGTCGGAGTGCGGCATCAGTTCAAAAACCGTGCCGGCATTGTGCGTACCGCCACCAGCGGCAGTACCGTAGAGGTCGCCTTTCTTGTCGAATGCCAAGCTGCCCCAGAGACCGGCTCCGTCCGTGCCCCCGAAGCGGTGCAGCACTTTGAATTTGGGACTGGCCGAGCCGCCTGGCGGCAGCACAAAAACTATAGCCAATACCATGGCGACTCGTGTCCCGCGGGATATTATCTGGACAAGTTTCATGCGGCACCTTCTAGTCAAGGCAGCCGGGGGAAGCGAAGGGAGCGCGCCTTGGGGTCGTCGGGAATCACCCTAAAATTCCCACGAGTGGGTACGGGCTCAAGTGCGGGCTCAAGCCCACACCCACTCAATGCTAACATGCTGGGCAAATCTCAGTCATCCGCGTCCGGGCCATCCGGCGTATCGCCGGGGTTGTTGACAAAGTAATTCTGGAAGTAACTCGGGTCGAAGCCGGCAGGTACCGTGATCGGCGCGAAGGTCGTTGGTTGTGCGAGCGGGAAGAAATCGGCTAGCGGAATGACCCCTGCGCCCAGTTCCGGGGCGAAGCGATCCGCGAAAGGGTACGGCGGATCAATCGCCCCGATCCCGTTTTGTCCCAGGAAGTTGTTTTCGATGAACGCCAAAATGCTGCCGAAGTCATGCGTGTGGATGGCATCTTCACCATTGCCGTTAGGAGGGAGTGCCCCGGAGACATAGCCCGCCGGCGTATAGGCCGAGACTACCAGCAGCGGCACGCGGAAACCATAAGTATAGAAAGCACCCCAGCCACTAGCGTTGGTCTTAAAGGGTGGAACGTGGTCGGCGAAGCCGCCCCAGTCGTCCCAAGTGATGAAGATGGCGGTGTTCTTCCAGTATCCGGCTCCGCCGTCACAATTGGTGCTATTGCCGACCGCATTCACGATGTTCGCCACATAAGCGGGTCCCGATCCATTGCTCTCCCCGCCGTGGTCGGACCACCTCTTATCGGGGATCGCCCAACTGACGGCGGCAAGGTGGCACCCGTTGATATCATCCATGAGTGGATAGGGATTTGACGTGGTTTCGTACCTCATATTGCCGTAATACTGGCCGCCGGGGAGCAGTCCGAGGCACTCTGTCCAATTCGTAGACACAAACGCGAGGGCCAGCCTTCGCGATGTCGCCAGGTTCCTTGAGTTACTTTCGCGTTCTAGTTTGCTTTTTTGGCAGTGTGGTTGCCGTTCGCGTGGGGCAGAATTCCTTAAGAATGAATTTCAGGACCTGCTCTCGGCTTGCGATCCTTTCGGTGCTTGGCCTTGTGCCCGCGGCCCAACCAAGGTCGAGCCAGCCGGACTGGCATGTCAGCAGTTTAAAGGCGAGGATCGTGGTCAATCCGGATTCGTCCCTGCTGGTGGATGAGACTCAAGTCATCCCGGCAAATGGCGATCGCAATTTCGGCTTGCGCTGCGCGATTCCGATTGGCGTCAGCGACTACTGGGATCGCAACTACAACCCTGGTCACACGGACGACAACGGCCTCCGGGTGAAGGTACAGCGTGTCACGGTGGACGGACAACCGGCTGCGTTCCATCTTGACCATTACCGACACAGCAGCTATCAGGTCATCGTCGATGATCGAGCGGACCCGCTTGAGACGCATGAATTGAACGTGGTTTATCGAGTGACGGGGGCGGTCCGTCCGGTGGGGAAGGGCGACGAGCTTTACTGGAACGTCGTGGGAAACGTGCTAGCGATTGCCTACGACTCTTTAAGCGTGCGCGTCGTTCTACCCCCTGGGGTTCCTGCGGAGGCCGTGCAAACGTCAGCTTATGGAGCGGGCCGGGGAGTGTCGAATCCGCGAGGCAATTCTGATCCCGGGATTGAGACTACGAAATTCTCCGATGGCGCGGAGTTCAGCGTTCTTGGTGTCCCCCGGCACCAGAGTTTGTCGATCGTAATGCGGTGGCCGCAAGGCTATATCCACCGGAGCACTTTCGAGGGGCGCTATGGTTCACCTTATTTTTTGGCGCCGGTGTTGCTGCTGACTATCTACCTTTCAGCCCGGTGGTATCTGCGCCGGAACATTGAAAAATATTCGGTCGCTCCGCAATATGAGCCACCGGCAGGCCTTTCACCCGCTGCATTGCGATACGTTGTGCGTGGAGCTGTCGACGGCACGTCGGTAGCGGCCAGTCTGGCCAGCCTGGCGGTGCGTGGCTACATCGAGGTGCAAGCCAAGGGCGCGTCGTACGCCTTCTGGCGAACGCAAAAGTGCGATACCGAGCTCGACCGGTTGCCGCCGGAAGAGGCCGCGATCGCGCAGGTGCTGTTCGACGCGCGTGCGAACGTGGCTGATCCAGCATGCGGCAGATCCAATGAATTTCAAGATCTGTTTGCGTCGAATGCCCAGCCGTCAAGCTCCGGCGGGAGATGCGCCGGGCCGGTTGCTTTCGGTCCACGCGATCCTCGCATCAGCGTGCTGGTTGGGACGATCTATATGCGACTCAAGCCGAAGCTCGATGGGAAGTACTTTAACTGGAATGCCTGGATCGTGCTGCTGGGGATGCTGGCCACGCTCATTTTTGGCCTGACCGTAACCCTGGCTAGCGGGCAGGAAAGCAGTTCGCTGTTTCTCACGGTTTGGAGTTTCTTTTTCTTTCAAGGCTTCAGCGCAATCATGGGAGTGACATTGCTCGGCGGACAAAGGAAGCCGGTAGCAGCGGCGGTGGTGTCGCTGTTGTTCGCGGGTGCGGTATTTTTGGTGGCACGCGAGCTGGCGCGAGATATATCCTGGGTTGCGGTCATCTCTTATGTTGCGATGATCGTCATCAATGGCATCTTCGTGCCGCTGTTGCGTACGCCTACCGCGCAGGGCCAGAAAGTGCTTTCTCAGATTCACGGTTACAAAGTCTTCCTGCAGGAGACCGAATTGGACCGCCTGAAAGCGCTAGGAAACATACCCGCGTCCATGCCGAAGTTCGCATCCCTGCCATATGCCATCGCCCTCGATTTGAAAGAGCCTTGGGGCGACGCCATGGCCGATACTTTCGCGTCGGCCACGACAACGGTCTAGGTTGAGATGACAAATTGGCGATTACGGCTGTCGGCTTAATTCCGTGATTCCAAACGATCAAGGCGGACGACCCGCTTAGCGAAGAAGCAAGCCTCACCTGCGCAAGGCGCAGCCTGGGCAACACCAGCATCGCGAAACCTCGGTAATATACCCCGCAACTCATGGGCCAGCCTGGGGTTCATAATGGTAGAAGCAGAGGTACTCAGTCACCTGCGCCTCGCCGCAGTAGCGTTGGCGTAAGTGGTTGAAGGAACACAGCAGTGACTGGCGGTGTTCCGGGGAGAATCGGGCATGAGGATTTTTCGGCACTTATTTCGAACCAGCTTTTTGGGCACATTGCTAGCTGTAACCGCGGCAACTGCCTCCCTGGCTCAGGACGTTCCGCCGCCGCCGGAGCAGCAACTACCGTATCCCTCGGATCAGGCAGCGCCTCCGGCCGGGGATCAATCTGCATATCCTCTTGAGCAAGCTCCACCGTCGGCCGGAGATCAATCTGCGTATCCTCTGGACCAGGCTCCTCCTTCCGCCGGCTCTCCGCTGCCTTCGGATGGGGGCCAGACGGCTGATCCGTCGGGCCGCGTAGCTCGTTTGGGATACATGAGTGGATCGGTCTCTGTGCAACCGCAGGGGACTGGCGATTGGGTGCAAGGCTCGTTGAATCGTCCGCTGACCAATGCAGACAATGTTTGGGCTGACAGGGATTCCCGCGCGGAGCTGAATCTGGGCACCGGCGTGATGCGAATCAGCTCGGAAACCAGTTTGACCTTGACCAATGTCACGAACGATGCTGCTCAGGTGCAGTTGCACCAGGGCACTCTGAATGTGCATATCCGCAAACTTTACGGTGGGGAAGTTTATGAGATCGACACGCCGAACCAGGCATTCACCGTGACTAAACCCGGCGAGTATCGATTCGATGTCGATCCTAACGGGGACACAACTCTGGTGACGGTTTGGAAGGGCGAGGGTGAAGCCACCGGCCAGGGACAGGCGGTTCGAGTGCATGAAGGCCAGCAAGCCCGCTTCACCAATGGAAATTCTCTGGCGCACCAGATTAGCGATGCTCCGCGGCGTGATGGCTTCGACGATTGGTGCAGAGTTCGCGACAAGCATGAAGACGAATCGGTTTCGGCGCGCTATGTTGCTCCGGGTGTAGTGGGAGCCAGCGATCTCGATGAGTATGGAAGCTGGCGCGATACCTCTCAATATGGAAATGTTTGGGTTCCGAACGATGTGGCGCCGGGTTGGGCACCTTATAGTGCGGGACACTGGATCTGGCAGCCTCCGTACGGATGGACGTGGGTAGACGATGCTCCGTGGGGATTCGCTCCATTTCACTACGGGCGATGGGTAGATTTCGGCCCCTACTGGGGCTGGGCACCTGGGCCTTATTGGGCGCGGCCTTACTACGCTCCGGCGCTGGTGGCCTGGTTTGGTGGGCCACACTTCGGCATTGGCTTCGGCTGGGGCGGTGGTTTCGGCTTTGGCTTCGGCGGTGGATTTGGTTGGTGTGCGTTAGGATTCGGCGAGCCCTTCTTCCCGTGGTATGGCGGGAGCCGAGGTTATTTCCGCAACGTCAACATCAGCAACACCCGCATAACGAACATAACGAACATCACCAACAACTACTACAACAACCGGAATGGTGGGGCACCCTACGGGAGAAACGGGATTGGGATGCCGCGCTATGCCACCAAACCGGGAGCGCTGACGGCGGTATCAGGAAATACTTTGCAGCGCGGGTTGCCGGTTGCCGGGAACAGGGCCAACATACCGACTAGCGCCTTGCGAAATCTGACCAGCGCCAGTATCGGCAGGCCGAATGTGTCTCCGACGCGCGCGAGTGTGCTTGGACCGAAAGCCGGTCAGGCGGCGGCGCATCCGTCTGCTGCGACCGCTGCGCGGCCGACGGTCAGCCGGATGACTCCGCCGAGCAATTCGTTCAGGCCGTCCCCTGCGATTGCGGCCTCGCACAACACTGCGGCTCCGACGGCGCGCAACACCGCAACACCCGCGGCGCGGCAGGGTCTGGGCAATTCCAACCCGGCCGCGATGTCGAATCATGCTGCGAGCAATCCCGCGGCAAACCGCACCGCTCCCCAAGTGGCGATGAACAATAATGTTCCTCGGCCACCGCAGAGTGGCGTGCGGCCGTTTTCAGGACCTTCGGCCGGGGCAGGTGCAAGACCCGGCGGACCGATGCCTTCAAACTCACCTGGCATGCGTTCGGTGCCTCGTCCGCCCGCCGGATTGAGCGCTCGCAATGCGCCCCCGAGTATGTCTTCGTCGCCGCGCTCGTACGGAAACTCGAACATGGGACGAAGCATGCCTAACAGCGCGCCGCGTCCGTCGGGAGGGGTGCTGCCTGCGCCGCGCAACTACCCGTCCGCCCAGAGCAATGGAGGCTACTCGGCACGTTCGTATGGCGGTGGGTATGGCGGCGGTTATCGCGGCTACAGCGGATCGCCGTATGGCGGTTCGCCGTCCAGAGGATCGTACGGCGGCGGACGAAGCTATTCAGCGCCCTCGTCGCATGGCTCGGGTTCCTTTGGAGGCGGCGGATCGCACGGGAGCTTTGGTGGAGGCTCGCACGGCGGCTCCGGCGGTGGTTCGCACGGCAGTTCTGGCGGCGGTTCGCATGGAGGCGGGGGTTCTCACGGAGGCCATCGCTGAAGCTGAACTCAATCTACTCTCTACCGAACGCCGCCTATCCGGGCGGCGTTTCTTTCTGCGCGTTTTCTTTGCAGGACTCTTCCCAAAAAAGCGTTCTGTGTATACTGCGAGATTCAGTCCAGGAGAAGATAGTGAAGACTTTTCTAATTGGCCTCGTCGTTGGTTTGATTCTGGTACCGCTGTGCGTCTACATTTATTTCGTCACTGGGGGCGCCCCGGTGGCAACGTCTGTGCCTTCCATGCCATTTGAGAAGACGTTGGCGAATGCAGCATTACACGCCCACATCGACAAGGAAATGCCCAAAACTGTCCCGGTTCCCGCGGACGAGGCCAACTTTATCGCCGGTGCGAACGTCTATCGGGAGAATTGCGCTGTGTGCCACGGCATTCCCGGGGGCACGCCTACGGCGATCGCACGAGGCATGTTCCCGAAGCCGCCGAAACTGGTGGAGGGTAAGGGCGTGACCGACGACCCGCCGGGCGAAAGCTATTGGAAGGTGGCCAACGGCATCCGCATGACCGGAATGCCGGGCTTCAGCGAATCGCTCTCGCAAACCCAGATGTGGCAGGTCAGCCTGCTGGTGGCGCACGCCGATAAATTGCCGGATTCGGTAAAGACGGCGCTCTACCGGCCGACGCCGCTAACGCCTGCGGAACCGGCGGTGCCCGCACCCAGCGCGCCACCGACGAAGCCATAATTTTCAGGGAACTGGGATCACCAACGCCGCGTATCATCGTCTAACGCCGCAGTGAGGGTGTGTCCGGTCGGCCTTAGGAGAATCTATGAAACGCTTAGCCCTGGTCGCTTTGGGTGTTTGCCTGGCAGTTGCTCCATTCGCCCGCGCGGATGAATGGTCGAAAACCTACACGGTTACCGGAAACCCGGAACTCCGCGTTGAAACCTCTGACGCCAACATTCATGTGGACACGTGGGACCAGAAAACGATTGAAGCTCACGTGGTTTCCGACCATTACAAGATTGGCGGGCATGGCCTCAAGATTGAGGAACATCAATCGGGAGACTCGGTCAGCCTGGAAATCCATTTCCCCCATGATGTTCACATCATTAACTTCAATGTGCACGGCTATCGGGTAGATGTCGAGATTCACATGCCGCGCGAAGGGCGTGTGAACCTGCATACCGGAGACGGTTCTATCCGGCTGGCGAATTTCAAAGGTGAAATGGATCTGCAGACGGGCGATGGCCATCAGGACATTGACGCAGTGGATGGCACGCTGCGGGCGCGAGCCGGAGACGGCCGCATCACGGCTGCCGGACGATTTGATGTGCTCGAGCTTGGTACCGGAGATGGCCGCATTGAGGCTCGGGCGCAGTCCGGTTCGGCTGTGACTTCAAGCTGGACGCTGCATACCGGGGACGGGAGCGTAACCTTGGAACTCCCCGCCAACTTCGCTGCCGACCTGGACCTGCATACCAGCGACGGGCACATCACCGCGGATATTCCGGTCTCCGTCGACGGGCGCCTTAGCGAGAAAAGCATTCATGGAAAGATCAACGGCGGCGGGAATTTGATTACGGTTCATACGGGAGACGGCTCGATCCGGCTGCAGAAGTCCTGAATTAGCCTCTAGCCCCTAAGATTCTACTTCGGCTTCGCTGGCGGCCTTGACAAGATTTACTCGATATCGTCGCTCGTACCTCTGCTTATGAGATGATTTCTGACGAGACCGCGCGTTCGCGATTTGGCCAGACGCGCGGCATGACGCGGAAAAGCTCTCAATTCCCCGATTGAGGAAACAGAATGCACCGTAGAAGTTCTGCACTGATCTTGGTTCTTGTTTTTCTTGCTACGATCGCGATGAGCTCGATGGTGTGCGCACAAATCGAGTCCGCCAAGCCCCAGCGCGTCGTCGATGTAACGTCGATGGACACGAGTGTGGATCCATGCGCGGATTTCTTCGCCTACTCCTGTGGCGCCTGGATCAAGAAAAATCCAATCCCGCCCGATCAAACCTCCTGGAGCGCTTACTCGAAGCTGGAGGATGACAACAAGGCGATCCTGCGCGAGATCCTGGAAAGCTCCGCCTTGCCGGCCGGTAAGCGCGATGCCCTGACGCGGAAGATTGGCGATTACTATGCCGCATGCATGGACGAGAAGGCGATCAACGATGCCGCAATCAAGCCATTGCAGGCAGCTCTGGATCAGATTCAGCAGATGCATACTAAGCAGGACATCGCCAGCGTTGCCGCAGCCATGGTTGCAAGCGATGCGCTGTTCCGTTTTCGCTCAGATCAGGATTTTAAGGATGCGACTCAAGTAATTGCCGAGGCGGATCAGGGTGGGCTGGGACTGCCGGACCGCGATTACTATCTCAAGAGCGATGCCAAGTCGGTAGAACTTCGCAAGGCCTATGTAAAACATTTGCAGAAGATGTTCGAGTTGCTTGGCGACAAGCCTCCAGCGGCCGCAGCGGAAGCCGGGACGGTGATGCGTATTGAAACCGCTCTGGCCAAAGGGTCGCTCACGCGGGTGGAACGGCGCGATCCGCAGAAGCTCTATCACAAGATGACCACCGAGCAATTGAGGGCGCTGAGCCCGTTGTTCCAGTGGAAGACATATTTAGACAAAGTCGGGCTGCCCTCGGTGGAGGCGCTCAATGTTCAAACTCCGGAATTTTTCAAGACGCTGAACACCGAACTCCAGAAAGAAACCCTGGCAAGCTGGAAGACTTATTTGCGCTGGCATCTTATCGATGTCAATGCGCCTTTTCTGTCATCCGATTTCGTGAACGCCGACTTTGAATTCTATGGCAAGACTTTGCGAGGAGCGCAGGAACTGCAGCCGCGATGGAAACGCTGCGTTGGGTATGTGGACAACGATCTTGGCGAAGATCTGGGGCAGGCTTACGTGGCCCGAAACTTCAGCCCGGACGCCAAGGAGCGCGCCCAGAAGATGGTGAAGGAGATCGAAGACGCCATGGCTCGCGATATCGATTCGCTCCCCTGGATGACGCCTCCTACGAAACAGCGTGCGCTGGAAAAACTGCATACCGTCGCGAACAAGATTGGCTATCCCGACAAGTGGCGGGATTACGGCGCGCTCACCATCGCACGGAATGACGAAATGGGTAACGTGCTTCGCGCCCGCGAGTTCGAGTTTAAGCGTCAACTGGCCAAGATCGGCAAGCCCGTGGACCGTGGGGAATGGCAGATGACGCCGCCCACGGTGAATGCGTACTACGACCCGCAAATGAACGATATTAATTTTCCCGCGGGCGTCTTGCAGCCTCCTTTGTTTGACGCTAGGTCTGACGCGGCTCCTAATTTCGGCGACACGGGCGCGACCATGGGCCATGAACTCACGCACGGCTTCGATGATGAAGGCCGCCAGTTCGATGCCCACGGCAACCTGCGTGACTGGTGGACCAAGGAAGATGCAAAAGCATTTGAGCAGCGTGCCAGCTGCATTTCAGATCAGTATTCGCAGTACGTGGTTGTGGATGACATCAAGATCAATGGAAAGCTTACTCTGGGCGAGGATATCGCCGACTTGGGCGGGCTGATTCTGGCTTACATGGCGTGGCAGGACGATACCAAGGGCCTGAAGTCCGAACCGCTCGAAGGGTTCACGCCAAAGCAGCGCTTCTTCATTGCTTATGGGCAGAGTTGGTGTGCCAGTACGCGCGACGAAACTAAACGCTTGCGCGCTACCGTCGACCCGCATTCTCCGGACAAATATCGCACCAACGGCGTGGTTTCAAACATGCCGGAATTTCAGGAGGCATTTCATTGCAAGGCAGGTGCGCCCATGGTGAGAGAGAATCGTTGCAGGGTGTGGTAGAACGTCGCTACTGCAAATCCGCTCTGTCGGGGTTGTAGTAGAAAGCGAATCGCAACGCGAGATACTGACCCCCAAACTCATTAGGCAATGGCGGAAAGGGGTTCGAACCCGTAATGCCGCCCCAGGCGCCGCGGTCGAGGGCCACATCGCCCGAGGTTGAAACTAATCTCATTCCGGCGACGGTACCATTCTTGAGAATAGCGAATTCGATCGTGACTTTGCCCTTCTTCATTAACGGCGCACGCGCGGATTCAGGAATCAGGTTATACCAATTCACTCTCACATCGTGCAGCACGCGTTGTAGATAAGGCCCGAAATCCACGCCCATGGTGTCAGACAGGACCTCAAGCGGTCCCATCGCGGCGGTGGGCTTTCTGCCTAAACCGAGACCGTAATCTCCGCCCTCACCACCGTATCCTCCGCGATTCGCCGCGGTGGCCCGAGCGGCTTGATCGATGGCAGAACCCGGCGACCGGGCGCCGCCGCCAAATGCTGCTTGAGGAGTCAAGGCAGGCGTCTGCAGTTTTGCAACCTGCTGCTGATCTGGAGGAGGAGGCGGAGGCGCTGATGGCTGGGGAGCAGGATTCTGGCTCGCGGCGGGGGCCGATGGTGCGGGCTGGGCTTGCGGCGCCTGCACTCCGCTTGCACCGGGCCTGCCGGGACGAGATGCGTCAAGAATCTTTTTCAGTTCCTTGCGGTCCACCTGAGGCGCGTGCGAGGTGGCAATGCGGTCCTTATCAGATATAATATTTGTGTCCGGCCGCTTCGTCACCTTCTGCTCGTCGGGGGGCAGTTCCAGAAAAGTGGCATCCTTCTCGTTCGACAGCGAGGGGCTCACTGCGACCACGGTTTGTCTGGGCAGGAATCCCGCTAATTTTTGCGAGTTCCATAAGGCCAGCACAACGATCAAGTGCACGACGACAGAAATCCAGAAAGCCTCCCGCCGGTGCGCTTCGACCAATTCGTCCTGCAGGTGTATGAGCAGGGCGGGCGCTTCAACGATTTCGCGATAGGCTGATTCCCAGTAACGGGCATCGTACAAATCTCCGCCCTCTGCAGAACGCGCCGGAGGCGTCGGAGAAGCCGGATTCGCTGGCGGGATTTGGGTGGTCGGCATTGAACAACCTACCTGCTGGTTAGACACGAACGGCAAGACCTGAGTTGTAAGGACAGAAACTCCTCCACCTGTCTGCCTGCTTCAAGTCTGCCGTCACGAATTGCTGGCTTCTGTGGGCCCAGTATCTTTATTTTCGCATCTTTCGGGCGAATCCGCGAAGGTCTGGAAGTGCAAGTGGCGGAATTTGTATCCAAATGGTCAATCGTCCGTTTTCATTTACAAAACTTGACATTTGGAGGGAGGCAAATCAGGGGTGCAGGCGCTCAAGATCGATCTTTTTTCCGTGTTCGCTGATTGACCCGACGATGTCGAGGGCCACAGCCAAAGCACGGCGCCCGTCCTCCAGAGGGACCGCAGCAGGGCGGCGGCGTTGCACCGATTCCAGAAAGGATTTCAGTTCCGCATGAAGCGGCTCTTCTCCCGTGGTCGGAGGCTTCACGACTTGGATTTGTGGATTTACCGACGGAGTTCCCGACCCGCCATCCTGACCGACGCTGAACACCAGAACATCCTGCCGCCCGTAATCCAGAGATACGTACTGCTTCGGTTGAAAAAAGCGCAGCTTGCGCACGCGTTCGGTCGAGACCCGGCTGGCGGTAAAGTTGGCCACGCACCCGGAGTCGAATTCGAGGCGCACGTTGGCGATGTCGACCTTGCCGGAAAGAATGGGCAACCCCACGGCGCGGATTTCCTTGACCGGCGAATTCACAAACGACAGCACGATGTCGAGATCGTGAATCATCAGGTCGAGCACGACATCGACGTCAATCGACCGTGGCGTGAATACGCTGAGCCGGTGCACCTCAAAAAACATAGGCCGCGTAATAACAGGAACCGTCGCACGGACGGCGGGATTGAAGCGCTCCAAATGACCAACCTGACCGATGCGGCCGAGTCGCTTCGCCATGCGGATGAGTTCGTCGGCTTCGGCGAGCGACGTCGCCAGCGGCTTTTCGATGAGCACGTCGATACCGGCTTCCAACAGTTGCTGGGCGGCGTCAAGGTGATGGATCGTCGGTACCGCGACCGACGCAGCCTGGACTTCGCTGTGCGTGGTGGTGAGTTGCTCGATCGACCCAAAACTGCGGCAGCCGAATTCGCGAGCAACCGCAGTAGCCCGAGCGGTATCCGAGTCAACGACTCCCACCAGTCGTACCGGCGCTCCTTCGTTGGCGAGTTGATGGTAGACGCGGGCGTGGTTCCGGCCGAACGTGCCCACACCAATCACGGCGACGTTGATGAGGTTGTCGGAGGTCAGTTCGCAATTCTCAGTCGGCCGGTTGCCGGAAGACCCGTTGATTTAATCACAAAAAGACGGTCAACATTGTCTGATATGAACGGTCGACGGCCCCGAACCGGATTAACGAGTCGCGGCCTTTTTCAGCAAGGCGATCTGACCTGCATGATAGAGCTCGTGCTGGACGATTCCACTAAACAAATAGAAGAAGTTGTAATAAGTTTCGGTCTTGCCCGGAACCTGTTCCTGCAGGCGTGAATCGGGAAAAGCAGCAACCGCCTTCACCAGTTCGCCGTGAGTCTGCTTTGCGCCTTCGATCGCCTTGCGCCAGGCTGCATCGCTGGCGTCCTTTACGAGAGGGAAGTTCTGCTCGCCGCTTAGTTCTACCGCTTTGCCATGCGCGCGCTTCAGAGCCGCGCCATCCCATGCGGCAATGTGCAGAACGAGCTCCCAGATGCTGTGCGCGTTCTTGATCGGATGGGCTTCGGCCATCTTGGCATCGACACCTGCGAGGATCTCGACAACCGAGTCGCCATGCCATGCTTCTCCATCAAAGGCGCGGCGTATTTGGTCGGCAAGACGGGCAGTTTCGGACATACGACACTCCTAGGGGTTAGTTTTGTGAAAGAAAGAGAGTATACCTTAATACACGGTATCCGTGTATAATCGCATCGCAAGTGATTCTCTCGTTTGGAGACAAGACGACAGAGGATATTTATCACGGGCGCGACACCAAGGCAGCCCGGAGAATTTCGAACAGCTTATGGGAGAGAATCCAGATAAAGCTGGACTTGGTTAACGCCACCATTTCGCTTCAGGATCTGCGAAGTCCACCGGCAAACCGCCTGGAAAGATTGCGGGGCGATCTGAGTGGTTTTCACAGCATTCGAGTCAATCAACAGTACCGGTTGATCTTCCGGTTCGAAGCGGGGAACTGTCGAGACGTCCAGTGCACGGATTACCACTAGCGAAAGAGAGAAGTCATGCTGCCACGCTATCGAGTCTCGGCTCATCCTGGGCAAATCTTGTTGAAGGAATTCCTCGAACCGCTGGGGTTAACTCAGGTGAAACTTGCGAAAGCAATCAACATTCCTCAGAATCGCGTTAACCAGCTAATTCGAGGGAAGCGCGGGATCACCCCGGAAACCGCCCTGCTTCTGGCGGAGTATTTTAAAAACTCGGCGGAGTTCTGGATGAATCTGCAAACCGCACACGACCTCACCCGGGTGCGCGCCGAACTGCGCAAGCGTCCTCGGACAACCTCACAAAGCAGTTCCCGATTCGCCCGCAGAACCATTTCTCGCTCCAGGGCTTAGTCAGCTACAACGATGATCCCGGCCGCGTCGGCTGCGGCAGAAATCGCGTCACCATCGATTAGCAAGCACTTACCCGCATCCAGCGCCAAGCAAGCCGCACCCGCGTTCCGCATGACTTCAATCGTCTTCACGCCGATGACTGGCACATCGAAACGCATATCCTGATTCGGCTTGGCAATCTTAATGACAGTCAATGCCCGACTCAGCGTGGAGGAATCGGATTCGAGCGAAGCCATGATCTGGCCGGCGCGTTCGATGGTGGCGTCGGTGCCTTCCATGGCCTCGACCGCGACGCAGGCAGATTCTGCGACGACCACCGTCTGGCCGATGTCGTATTGTGCTAAATGACGCGCCACGGCGCGTCCGTAAGCGATGTTCTTCTTTTCCTGCTCGGATGGTGCACGCCTGGTAAGCACGCCGGGTTTGGCCAGCAGCGGATCGAGAAGGGAAGTGGAATTTTCCAGAACGATCCCTTCATCCGCCAGAACCTTCGCGACCGCCCCCAACAGAGAGTCAGTATTGCGAGTGCCCAGGGAAAGAAGAAGCTTGGCCAACCGCCAATCCGGCCGAATGCTGGAGAATATCTGCTTATGCTTTACCTGTCCCGCCATGATCGCGCGCTGCACGCCTTCACGCTTAAAAGTTTCGATCAGCTTGGAAAGCTCTCCCAGCGAAAGCCAGTGGACGGTTGCGCCGCAAGATTCGATTTCCGGGAAGGCTTCTTCTTTGATGGCGGCGACGACGACTTCATGGCCCTGAGCGCGCGCGGCGTCGAGCACAAGAAAAGGGAAGCGGCCATTGCCCGCAATCAGGCCGAGTTTTCCTCTTTTATCAGGCATCGCTCGCAAGTGTAAATGAAAATCGTGGGAGCGGCGCTCACGGTTCGAGCAAACGAGCGAATGAGCGCGTTCATGAGCCGAACTTTCTGCGGCGGCAATCGCTGGGTGCAACGAGCGGGATCCTTCGACTTCGCTCAGGTCGAAAATTTTGCTAGAGGAATGCTGAATGCTGAATGCTACTTAATCACCCCGCGCTCGGATTGTTCGATGAACTTCATCAGCAGTTCCACATCTTCTCCGCGCTCCCGCTCCGACCTCAGTTTCTCCAGAGCCTGCGAGGTGTTGAGCTTCGACGCCAGCAGGACTCTGTAAGCGTGGTGAATTTTGCGAATCCGTTCCTTGCTGAAACCACGGCGCTCAAGTCCAATCGCATTCAGCCCGTAAGCGCGAGCCTCGCGGGCGGCGGAAGTTTTGGAGAAGGGAAGAACATCCCGGGTGATGGTTGTTCCCCCTCCGATAAAGGAGTGCGCGCCAATGCGAACAAAATGATGTACCGGACACAGAGCCCCTACCTGAGCCCACTCCTCGACTGTGACGTGGCCGCCAAGAGTCGCCGCATTGGCAAGAATGACGTGGTCGCCGATCGTGCAATCATGCGCGATGTGGGTGTAAGCCATAATCAGGATGTGGCTGCCCACGCGGGTTAGTCCGCCACCTTTTACGGTGCCGCGGCTGACGGTAACGAACTCGCGAATTTCGTTGTGCTCGCCGATTTCGAGGCGCGTAGGTTCGCCGGCGTAAGTCAGATCCTGCGGCGCCATCCCGATCGAGCAAAAGGGAAAGAAGCGGTTGCCGGCGCCGATCTTAGTCGGACCCTCGATGGCCACGTGCGAAACCAGATGGCAACCCTCTCCCAGTTCCACCTCTGGCCCGATCGCACAGTAAGGACCAATCCTGCAACTCGGATGAACCTTGGCGCCCGGGTCAACGATGGCTGTGGGATGGACTCTTGTCTCTGCCATCATGGTCCTAGGATTCGGTTGTTTCTGGCGCAGACGTTTTCGGAGCGCGAATCCGGTCAACCAGCCTGCAGCTCACGAGCGCCTCAGCAGCGCGCTGGTCGCCGACGTACGCTGTTCCCTCCATGCGCCCCGCGTTGCCGCGCCACACTCTGACGTCGACTTCTATGCGCAATTGATCGCCCGGGACAACTGGGCGCCGAAACTTCGCCCGTTCAATTCCGGTGAACAGCACAAGTTTGCTCTCCCGGTCTTCGACTTCGGTGAACAGCAAGACTCCTCCCGCCTGGGCCATGGCCTCAACAATAAGCACACCCGGCATCACCGGCGCGCCAGGGAAATGCCCGGCGAAGAACGGTTCGTTGATCGTAACGTTCTTGATGGCCACAATTCTTTTCTTGCGATCAAGGTCGACGATGCGGTCGATGAGCAAAAATGGAAAACGATGCGGCAGAAGACGCTGAATATCATTGATGTCCAGCGTAATCTTCGCGGACTTGAGCGCTTCGGGTGCAGCGGGGATCATGTCGGTCATTCAGATTCTCGTAAGATCGAGAGCGAAGATTATACTGTACCGCGCGCCCTCAAGCCCTTCCAGAAAAGGATTGCATGCCTAAGAAAGCCTCGAAAGCAAAACAACCCGTTGCCCAGAGCGAACTCAGGAAAACCTTGAATTATTTCCAGGAGCGCAACAACCAGATTGTTCAGACGATTCGCCAACTGGTGGAGACCGAGTCGCCCAGCGACAACAAGGACGCAGTCGACCGGCTCGGGGCGCTGCTTGCCGGGAGGTTTGAGGGGCTCGGCGGACACGCGAAGTTTCACCGGACGCAGAACTTTGGCGATCATTTGCAGGTTGATTTCGACGGTACCAGTGGCGGCAAGCCGGTAATGCTGCTGGGACACTTGGACACAGTCTATCCGCTTGGTACGCTGGCGACCATGCCGTGCCGCTTAGCTGACGGTCGTCTATGGGGACCCGGCAGCTTCGATATGAAGTCCGGAATCGCCCTCATGCTGCACGCCATCGAGGCGCTGCGAACCTGGCACGAGGACAAACTGCCGCGGCCGGTCACTGTTCTGCTGGTTTCCGACGAAGAAGTGGGCAGCGAGACGTCGCAGCTCATCACGGAAAATCTGGCGCAGAAATCCGGCGCCGTGCTGGTGCTGGAACCTTCTCATGGACCAAAGGGAGCGGTGAAAACGGCGCGCAAGGGCATTGGGGAATACGTTCTAAAAGTCACCGGAAAGGCGGCGCACTCGGGACTCGATTTCGAAAAAGGGCGGAGTGCGATTGTGGAATTGGCGAAGCAGATCATCGCGATCTCAAAACTTGTCGACTTGAAACGCGGCCTGACGCTCAACGTGGGGACCGTGCAGGGAGGAACGCGGGTGAATGTTATCCCCGCCGAGGCAAGCGCGGTGCTCGATGTGCGAGTTGCCCGGAAACAAGACGCCGCTGGCATCGACCGCAAGCTTCGTTCGTTGAAACCATTCAATCGCAAGTGCAAGCTCGAGATCAGTGGCGGAATGAATCGCCCTCCCATGGAACGGACACCAGGCGTAGCTGCGCTCTACAAAAAAGCTGCGGAGATCGCCAGTCAGTTCGGCTGGAAGCTCGAAGAAGCTGCCGTCGGCGGTGGATCGGACGGGAACTTCACCGCCGGCCTCGGCATTCCGACTCTCGATGGATTGGGCGGCGTGGGTGAAGGCGCGCACGCAACACACGAGTCCATTCTGATTTCCGAGCTACCAAAGAGGGCTGCGCTACTGGCCGCCCTCATCGGAACTTTTTAGATGGTGAGCGCAGAACTGCCTCACCGGGCCTCTATGGGGTCATTTCGAAGACCGTCCCGTTGTTGTACGCTCCGCCGCCATTAGCCGTGCCGTAGAGTTTCCCTCCGTCTAGAAGCAAAGTGCCCAGAGGAACCGATCCGTCATCTCCGCCAGTAAAGTTATGCAGAACCGTCAAATTGTGGGCAGTGTCGAGCTTGAATATCGTGCCGCAGCCGAGACCGCCGCAGCCGCTCCCGGAGGAGCCGCCTCCGGAAGTTGTGCCGTAAAGATTGCCGGATGCGTCCAGAGTCAGAGTTGACAAAGGATAGGCTCCGTCCGAGCCGGTGAAGCTGTAAAGCTCAGTTTTCTTGCCGCCCGGTGTCAACTGGTAAATTGTCCCATAGTTATCCGCGCCGCCGTACTGCGTGGCGCCATAGAGATTCCCCGCGGAATCGCGAACCAGTCCGGCCCAAGGGTATGCTCCGTCGGATCCGCCGTTGATGCCGCCGGTAAAGCCGTGAAGCACAGAGTATCGCCAGCCGCCTGCGCTTGGCGCCAAGCGGAAAACTGCTCCGCACGGATTTTGCGTTCCATTATTGCAGCCTTCAGTAGTGCCATAGAGGTTACCCGCGCTATCGGCGATCACGCCCGAGAAGGGTTGCCACCCTTTATTCCACCCGAAGCTGTACAAGACTCTCTCGGTCCAACCGCTGGATTTCTCTGTCAGCTGGACGACCGTACCGCAACCGTTGAACAAGTCCTGGCAGTTCGAGTTCACTCCTCCTCCGCCCGTGGTCGCGTAGAAGGTGCCGTTCACATTTTGCAGTGAGCTGGCCTCAGGATACCCGCCATCCGGCCCCATAAACGTATGCAGCACGGTGAGCTTTCCCGCCGGCGTCACCTTGTAGATAACTCCGCAACCATGAGTCTGATAGCTTTGGTAAAGCTTGCACTTGGGATTGCCCCCTACGTTTGTTGTCCCATACAGGTTGCCAGCCCGATCTCGTAACACACCCGAATCTGGCGCTCTTCCATCATTCACGCCAGTGAAGCTGTGCAGCACCGTCTCTTTGCCGCTTTTGTCTAGCTTGAATACGTTCCCATAGCCAAATGCGCCGCCGCTGCCCGCGGTGCCATAAAGATTGCCCGCGGAATCGCGAACCAAAAGAACCCATCCCGGACTTGCGCCGTCCGCACCACCGGTGAATGCGTGCAGGACTTTATAAGTCTGCGTTTGGGACGTCTGAGCGGGAGCCGCTGCGACGAGCAAAATCTCGCAAAGCGCTACCCAAAAGACGCCTACAACTGCCGGAGCCAGCATGGATGTTGGAGCTATCTTTTTCATAATTTCCTTCGATCAGAGATTGGACAAGCTGCCGGGAGCATAGATTCGGATTGATCTCTTTGCGATGCCCAGGCCGTCGCTTAGTAAAGATGGATAGCAAAATGCCGGCCTTATGGGGATTGGGTGATTCCTGTAGCGGCTCACCATTTATTCCCCACAAATCCTTAGGTGCATCCCTGGCAACAGCCCTCGCAGAGCGGCTTGACGACGATCTCATGGTAGAATTCGTATCCGCGGCTGCCGTCGGAAGGGATTTGCAACTTATGAAGACTTACTCACTGTTTCGCCTTGTGATTCTATGCGCTATGCCTATTACCTGCATGCTTCCGCTTGTGACGTCAGCCCAGACAAACGCTGCGATGGTTCACCACATTTCCGGACTAACCCCGGTGGAAGGTTCTAGCCGCGAAATGTCTGCGGACCGCCCCATTCAAGCGAACCGCCGTCAGACTTCCAGCGTCGTCAGCCCCAAGCCCAACCCCTGGAAGCTGCAGGCCACTCTGCCTGGTGCCGTAGTCCACGACATCTCTTTCCCCACTGCGAAGATTGGCTACGCCGCCGCCGAGGCCGGGCAGGTCTGGAAAACCACCGACGGCGGCGCCCATTGGACGGAAATCCTGAACCTGAGTTTTCCCTGGTATTGGTATGGCGTGCACGCCTTCAATACCAAAGATGTGGTCATCTCAGGCTTTTACGATGGGTCGGGGAATTTCGAAGGCATTATCCGATGGAGCCACGACGGGGGAGCAACCTGGACAAACGATATTGTCTTGACCAAAACCGGATGGGTGCAGCGCGCCCGTTTCGCGAACCACAATGACGGCCTGATTATGGACTTGGTTGACGGCGCTTCGAACTCTGCCCAGTACACGACCGACGGTGGTGCGACCGCGGCGGACTGGACCAACGTGGTATCGAATCCCGATGGCGGCTGGTTCGGGCTTGAATTCAGCTTGCTGCCCAATCTGCACGCCCGCGCCTCGGGGATCAACTTCTGCGACAGCATCAACGCAGGCGCGGTCTGGACTTGTGGTCCGTCCGTGGACTCGGTTTTCGACGGCCCGGTGTTTTTTGTCAATGACAAATCCGGATGGGTGGGCGGAGGTGAGATTTCACCTAGCGTGGAGGGTTGGTTGCATCGCACCACCGACGGCGGCAAGACGTGGAGCGGCCGCACCCTGGATGATCCTTGGCCGATCCGCGAGATTCGCTTTGTGACGCCGAAAATCGGATGGGCGGCCGGCGGAAATATCTATTCTAAAGTTGGCGGCATGTACTTCACCCGCGATGGCGGCAATACCTGGTCGCTCGACGTGAACACCGGCGCGGAAATGGATGCCTGCGCCAGTAAGCGCGTAGGCACGAAATTCCAGGTGTGGTGTGCCGGTTATAACAGTTCTTTTAACGGCCTGGTCTATACGCTGAAAGGCGTCGCAGCGGAGTAGCCCGGCGCAATCGCGATCACTCGGCAGCTTCAAGCTTTTCCGCCATCTCCAGCAGTTTGGTGACGCTGTTCCAGTTTCTGCCTGTTCCAGACGTCCCCAACATCTTCCCAATCGTGGGCCAGGACAGTTTTGTTCGCCCCATGCCGTTGGGAAAGTAGATATAGACTTCTCGTCCGTCGATCTTCAATTCTTCAGGCTCGGTCTTGATTTTGAGAACCTGATTCTGTCCTTCCGCACTGGGATCGTCGGCGAGGAAGGTAACCAGAAGCTTGCCGGGATGGATTCCGCGTCGTTTAGCGAACGGATTCCTGGCAACCGTGTTTCGCAGTTCAGCAATGGTGCGGACGATGACGGCGGGACGAAAACCGAAACTCTTCTCGATCGCGTCCTCCATCCGCCTGGCCAGCGCGGCGAGGTTCCGCTCGTTGGTTCGGAACTCGGTGGCCCGGAAAACCACATTGCCACTCTGCACGTAGGTTTGCACATCGCGCAATCCGAGCGATTCACAGAGCGCCCGCAGCGCCTCCATCTTGATCAGGTTGTGGCCGGCAACATTGACCCCGCGAAGCATGGCAACGATCACAGCCATAGCGCCACCAGTATATCCGCCCCGCGGCTACGTTTAATGCATCTCCGTGCACATGCTTACGAATCGAACTCCTTTTGGTTCGGTCGTACTGAACCAGTTGCCGGAGTTGTCTTTCATGCTATTGCCATGGCGTCGGTGATCGTGTCCATGGTCACGGCGAGGCGGCCCCGCGGGATACCCATCATCGTTTCGTAGTGTTCCAGTTCTTCCTGCTTCTCATCGAATACCGGCATCATTAGATTGTAACGGCTGCATGGTGTGGCGCATAATTGTGAGCTTGCTGTCCAACCGGTTGATCTGTACGTCAAAGCACCTAGCTATTGACATTTGGCCAGTCAGCGTTCCCGGTGGAAGGCCATCCCGTGGGGCTAGATGCTAAATGCCACGAGCTGAATGCTCAGAAAACGGAGAAACATAATGCGCAAACAAATTGTATTTCTGACCTCGCTGTTGCTGACCTTAACCGCACTAGCCGCGTGCCAGGACAAAAGCCAAAAACCCAGCCCGCCCGCGCATGCTCAGTGCAAGTTCTCGGATGGCAAAACACTAACTATCGACTATTCGAGTCCGCGCGCCAAAGGCCGCAAGATCTTTGGCGGTCTTGTGCCCTACGGCGAAGTTTGGCGAACCGGCGCCAATGAAGCCACCTCGCTTGTCACCGATGCCAACCTCAACGTCGGCGGGAAGGATGTTCCTGCCGGACACTACACGATCTTTACCGTCCCTAACGCCGACAAGTGGACGCTGATCATCAGCAAGAAAACCGGCGAGTGGGGCATTCCTTATAAGTATGAAGGGGACGAACTGGGGCGTGTGGACATGAAGGTTTCATCCACTCCGTCAGCGGTGGAGAACTTTACGATTGCGTTGTCTCCGATGGGCGGAGGCTGCACCCTGAACCTCAGTTGGGAAAACACGCAAGCTTCGGTAGACCTCAGCGAGAAAAAGTAGAGCACATTTTTAACCACAAAGGACACGAAGTTACACAAAGGAAACTCGCATCATAGAAACCTTTGTGTTACTTCGTGTCCTTTGTGGTTGATGCCTTTACAGAACCGGCTTCCAGCGAAGAACGGGTTTCCTGGCCGCTGCGGTTTCATCCAGGCGTGACACGCGCGTGGTGTGCGGTGCGGCCAGCACCATCTGCGGATCATCTTCCACTTCTTCCGCAATCGACTTCATGGCGTCGATGAACAAATCCATTTCTTCCTTGGACTCACTCTCCGTCGGTTCGATCATGAGCGCCCCCGGCACGATCAGCGGAAACGCCGTCGTATACGGATGAAAGCCGTAATCGATCAGGCGCTTGGCGATGTCCATGGTCTTCACGCCCTTTTTCGCCTGCAACTTATCGCTGAAGACCACTTCGTGCATCGTCGGCGTCGAGTAAGGCAAATCGTAGACGCCTTCGAGGCCGTTGCGAATGTAGTTGGCGTTCAACACCGCGTCCTCGGTAGTCTGCCGCAAACCGTCTGGTCCGTTGGCCATGGTGTAAGCAAGGGCGCGAACAAACATCCCGAAATTTCCGTAAAAAGCCCGCACCCGGCCCACAGATTGCGGCCGTTTGTATTCGAAACCCAGAGCGCCGTCCGGCTTGGTAATGAGCACAGGCGTGGGGAGAAACGGCTCGAGCATCTTTTTGACCGCCACCGGCCCGGAGCCAGGCCCGCCGCCGCCGTGCGGCGTTGAAAATGTTTTGTGCAGGTTCAAGTGCATCAGATCCACGCCAAAGTCGCCGGGACGCACCTTCCCGACCAGCGCGTTCATATTGGCCCCGTCCATATAGAGTAGGCCACCCTTCGCATGCATAATGTCGGCGATCTTATGAATCTCTTGCTCAAAAACGCCGAGCGTGTTCGGATTGGTCAACATCAGGGCGGCTACTTCTTCGTTCATCTGCGAAGCCAGCGCGGCTACATCCACCATGCCCCGGGCATTCGATTTCAGATTTTCTACCGCATAGCCGACCATGGCCGCGGTCGCCGGGTTGGTCCCGTGAGCGGAGTCAGGAATCAGAATCTTCTTGCGCGGAGCGCCTTTTGATTGATGATAAGCGCGCACCATCAGCAAACCCGTCAACTCGCCGTGCGCGCCAGCCGCGGGCTGCAACGTGATCGCGTCCATCCCGGTGATTTCGACCAGGCACTCGCTGAGGGTTTGTAAGATGCGCAGCGCGCCCTGCGAAACCTTCTCCGGCTGATACGGATGCCCGTTGGCCAGTCCGTCCAAGCGCGAAACGACTTCGTTCACCCGCGGGTTGTACTTCATGGTGCAAGAGCCCAGCGGATACATCCCGAGATCGATGGCATAGTTCCAGGTTGAGAGTCGCGTGAAGTGGCGGATGATTTCAATCTCGCTCACCTCGGGCATGTTGCCCAGGTCTTTTCTTTCGCTGGACCCTAAAAGCTCTGCCGTATCTACTTCCGGCACGTCGAGCGGAGGCAGTCTCCAGGCCGCTTTTCCCGCCGAAGATTTCTCGAAGATCAGACCTTCGTTTTGATTGACGTGGGTGGTGGCCTTGCTAGGCGTGTGCTTCATCGCACCACCTCCTGCAGATCGGCGGATTCCTTGGCAGATTTCGCCGCCCGGTCGCCTTTTGCCACCGACTTGACTGCGGAATCAATCGCCGCACGCGTGGTCATCTCGGTGCAACACCACAACGCCGCATTACCGAGTTCCGGATAAAACTTCTTCAGCGGCAACCCGCCAACGATCTTTTTCTTAAGAAGGCGGTCGTTAATCTCATGCGGATCTTCGCCGGTCTGCACGACAAACTCATTGAAGCGGGGAGCGCCTGAGAACAATACTTTCGCGTGTTTGCCGAACTGCTTTGCGGCGTATGCGGCTTTCGCCAGATTCTGTTTTGCCAGTTCCCGCAGTCCGACTTTTCCGTAGATTGTCATGAAAATGTTGGCCATTAGCGCAATCAACGCTTGATTGGTACAAATGTTCGAGGTCGCCTTTTCGCGCCGGATATGCTGCTCTCGCGTGGCCAGGGTCAACACGAATCCGCGCTTGCCGTTCCGATCCGTGGTCTGTCCGACCAGCCGCCCGGGCATCTGCCGCACATATTGCTCCCGGGTCGCGATCACGCCGCAATACGGTCCGCCGAAGCCAAGCGGCACACCAAACGATTGCGCTTCCATCGCAATAATGTCAGCCTGCCGCGGCGGTTCGACGATCCCGAGAGAAACCGCTTCCGCAATCGAAACCACTAGCATCGCGCCGCGCTTGTGCGCGATCTCGGCAATCGCCGCCACATCTTCAATAGTTCCGAAGAAATTAGGAGATTGAATCAGGACACACGCCGTGTCTGCAGTGATGGATTTTTCCAGCTCGCTCAAGTCCAACCGCGCATTGTCAGCAAACGAAACGGTCGCCAACGCCATGCCTTGATGATGCGCATACGTCGCCAACACTTCCCGGTACTCAGGATGGACGCTGCGCGCAATCGCGACGGAATGCCGCCCAGTAAGCCGCGCCGCCATCATCGTTCCTTCGGCCGCCGCCGTCGAGCCATCATACACGCTAGCGTTGGCGACCTCCATTCCCGTCAGTTCGGAGATCATGGTTTGGAATTCGAAGATGGATTGCAGAGTACCTTGGGAAATTTCTGGCTGGTAGGGCGTGTAGGCAGTTAGGAATTCGCCGCGAGAGATTAACGAATCGATAATTACCGGGCGGTAGTGATAGTACGCGCCGGCACCTAGGAAATTAGCGTAGCCATCGGCGTTCTCGCGGGAACGCTCGCGGAACCAGTCTACGATTTCGGATTCGGCCATCTGGCGGGGAACTCTCAGATCGCGATTGAGGCGGTACTCGGCCGGGATGGGAGCGAACAAGTCGTCAATCGAGCGCGCGCCAATGGCTTTCAGCATGGCTTCGCGGTCGGCGGGGGATTTCGGCAGATAGCGCATAGCAATTAGATTAGATGAAACCAGCAGTCAGTTCGATTGTCGATTGCCATTTATCACCACAGAGACACAGAGTCACAGAGAAAGAAGAACCGAAAAAGCTCTCTGTGGTGATTCTATCCGCCTTCTTCCGCGATGAACTTTTCGTAGTCGGCGGCTGAGAGCAAACCGTTCAGTTCGTTTGCATCTTTGAGCGTGAGTTTGATCATCCACGCGCTGTGGGCATCTTTGTTGATTTTCTCTGGGGCCGTCGCGAGTTCTGCATTCACCTCGGTTACGGTGCCGGACGCAGGCGCGTACAGGTCGGAGACTGCTTTGACAGACTCGACCGAGCCCAACGTCTTGCCCTTGTTAATTTCGGTGCCGGGCTTGGGCAGTTCGACGAATACGATGTCGCCGAGGGCCTCCTGCGCATGGTGCGTGATGCCGACTGTCGCGTTCTGGCCGTCGGCTTTGATCCACTCGTGTTCTTTTGTGTATTTAAAGTCGGTTGGATAGGGCATAAACCGCTCTTAGCTCCTGGCTTTTAGCTGTTGGCTACTTCACAAATGTCATTCTCGCGCCGCGTTTGCGCGAAGAATCTGCAGTTTTTTCTTCGAACGAAAATCTAATCCCTCGCTTTACTCGGGATGACAATTCCCAAGAATACTCAGGCACTCAACTCTTTTTCGGACGCTTGTAGAACGGTGTCGGTACGACCTGGGCCTTCACGCCCTGGCCGCGGATCTCCACCTTTACCGTCGATCCTACATTTGCGAACTCAGGCGGCACGGAGGCCAGCGCGATATTCTTTTTCAAAAACGGCGCATAGGATCCGCTGGTTACGTAGCCGATTTCGCGTCCGCCATCATCCTGCACTTTATAGCCATCGCGGGCGATGCCGCGGTCCATCATTTCGAGTCCAATCAATGTCTGCTTCAGTCCGGCGGCCTTCGCTTTCTCCAGCGCGGCGCGGCCGATGAAGTCTGGCTTCTCCATCTTGCAGAAACGATCCAGCTTGGCTTCCCACACATTGATCGTATCTGAAATTTCGTGTCCGTAGAGCGACAGCGCGCCTTCGAGGCGCAGCGTGTTGCGTGAGCCTAAGCCGCACGGCGCTACGCCGAATTCCCTTCCCGCTTCGAGCACCTTATTCCACACCATGGCGCTGGTGGCTTCGTCGGCTGGTATGTAGATTTCAAATCCGTCTTCGGCGGTATAGCCGGTGCGCGCGATCAGAATGTCTTTGAGGCCGCAGACCGTCCCGCGTGTGACCCAATAGAATTTCACCGCGGAAAGATCAGCGTCGGTGAGCTTCTGCAGCAGGTTCACGCCCTTCGGGCCCTGGATCGCGATCTGGGTAAAGTCGTCGGAAAGATTTTCGACCTCGCACTTAAACTGGCGCGTGTTGTCGCGCACCCAGTTGAAATCTTTTTCGCGCGTGCCCGCGTTGATCACCAGCAGGTAATCGTCTTCGCCCAGACGATGCACGATCACATCGTCCACAAACGTCCCCTGCGGATAGAGCAGCGCCGAATACTGCGCCTGTCCGATGGCGAGCCGCGACGCATCGTTCATGGAAATGTGCTGAACGGCAGCCAGCGCCTCTGGCCCTTGCAGGCGAATATCGCCCATGTGCGAGACGTCAAAGATGCCCACGCCGTTGCGCACCGCGTTGTGCTCGGCAATAATGCCGCCCGCCGACGGATATTCCACCGGCATAGCCCAGCCATTGAATTCGACCATCTTCGCGCCCATCTGGCGATGGACGGCGTTGAGCGCGGTCTTGCGAACCGTCGGCGTGGTCGATTGAACAGCGGACAATGGTCCCTCAATCAGAGCGGTGGCTGCAGGGATAGTGAAACTCACTACCCTAACATGGGGATGGCAAGGGGTTCAACCGGGGCCGGGGTGTGTCGGTAGTGTCTTAATGCCGTGTTGCTGATTTCCACAGGACAAGATCGGCAAGTTATTTCAGCCTATCTACAACTGATCGAAGAAGTGGCTGATAATCGCTGCCTTCACTTATAGCATTTTCTAGAGGCTGAAAAAGCTCGTCTCGGAGACGAAGGCATGGCGCTTGGTTCTCTCGGATCAAGTCAACTAAGCCGATCATGGATTGAGAATTACCGCTGTGAGCCAGCATCTGTAACACAAGAACTACGGCATCGTGATATGCCTTCTCCCGTCTGTATAGATGAACAAATTCAAGCAGTAATTTATCTCGTTCTGGCATCTCGGATCTTAGCGCAAGGGAATCGTTCATAAACTCCGTGTTGCTGATTTCCACAGGCCCGCGACAAGAAAAACGAAGCCTGCGAGTGCAGTGGTGGCAACGAATCGCAGAATCATTAACCGCAAGTCTGGTTCGGCATTTAGATCGACCCAACTTGACCGTAGGTCTACCTCACCGAGAATCTCCAAGCCATTCGAGGATTTGATGGGAGGGTTATACACAATCGGAGTTGATCGATATGCTCCAGCCCATACCCATCCGTAACCGACGCGCTCATATGCGCCGGAAGGGTAACGAAGCCTGACATGCCACGGAATCCAGACACAGCAGTAAACTAGCAGAAGGCAGGACAGAATCAAGACCACGCGCTGTGCTTTGTTCATAAGAAAAAGCCCAATATCAGTTGGGCCTGAATGCGAAATCCTTGATTCGTAGAGTCGATCCCATTCTAACCGGAGACAGCGTGGAAGCTAACGATAATATCCAGTTCAAATTTGTCTCATTGAACCAAGAAAAGAAGATGAATCGCGGTGCTTCCGGCAAGGAAACTTTGTCCAGTCGCGTTTACGTAGTTCTGCGTGGAGCTGTTTGTCAGTAACTCCACTTTTCGATACTGCGACAAGTTCTACTGGACAGCCGCAGTGTAGCTCACCGCATTTCGTGGTCACGATGCAGACGAACGGCTCTGAACTTCGCAGAGATTCGTCGATCGGTTCCGAAGGTTCCCTGTTCTGGTGGTCGAAACGAAATGGAGTATCACACTGCAAGCATACAAAAGTTATCTCAGGAGCGGCCCTATCTAACTCTGTCAGATTATCGACTATTTGTCGAAGGGTTCTTTCTCGCAGAGAAGTGGTTTCACCACATGGGCAAGGAATATCGTAACGCTCACCAAGAATCACGAGAACCCTCCTAAAGCGCGACAATTCTACGCCGCGCCTGGTAGTTCAGCAATCGTCCAAACGCGGCTGGCTCAGCCCCATCTCCATCCCTGGAGTAACGCGCAAAGTCGAACGAACACGGCAAAAATTGTAATACGCCGGGTGACCCGTCCTTTGCGCACGCCGCAAGGAGCGGCGCGCCCTCGGGAGTTAATCAGAGGTGTAGGGCGGGCCAGCCCTCAGCCCCGGCAGGTAATTCGCACCGCAACGGGAGAAATCCATTCAGCATTTCATTACGCTCTTGTAGTAGTGCCTCACACCATTGGGGACGAAGTCGGAATCAATCAGGCCAGCCTGAACTCGCTTCAGAATGTCGTTCGACACGGGCTCGCGTTGCTTTGCAGCGCCCTTCATGATCGCATCCTCAATATCATCCACCATCCTGATTTTTGAGTAGCTATACGCGATCACAGATTCATGCTCAATAAAGGGATGGTCTCCTTTTCGAAGAACAACGATCGTTTCTGAGTTCTTGCGCCTGGTGGTAAGGCTCACGGTCACCACTTCACCTTCACTTGGTGGGGTTATAACGATCCAGAGATGGAAATCCTCATCTTCGCCATCGCTGGTTAGGAAGGTGTCGCCACAATTCAGCATTGAAGGGTGCTGGCGAGCTTTTCTTCGGCAGCATTCATGGCATGGAGTTCTTTTATGACGGCTCTAATCTCATTCTCGTCCTCGCCGCCAGCTTCTAGAATTTCTCGAATTGATATTGGTATCGAGCTGCCGTTGGGATTTTTCCACTCTTGGAAAGTATGAACATGCCGAACCAAATCCCAACGATTCCAGCCTCCGAACTGTTCGTAGATTTCACGGATCAACTTTTCTTCGGCACGGGATAAACGGTCTGTTGGCGCTTCTTTGTTCAAAGCCACTTCGTATTCACCAAGCGGCGCGGAAATGTATTGCGCCCAAACCGGCTTCGGCTTGTCCTCAGTAATTAAGCTGTAAATCTTGCTGACGACCGGACCGTGGTCCATGGAAACATGGTGGTCGGTGGTGACGGGTATACCCCACTTCAACAACGCGGCGCGGTCCACGAGATACAGGAGCTTTACCAGCTTAAGGTAGTGCATCTGACCACCGCGCAACCGGAGAATCAGTGCCGCGGCTTGCGTGGCCTTGGTTTCATCAAAGCGTAGGGGCATTTCGTATGTGTAGGTTATCACTGCATTGTGGATAAACTGTGGAATTGAGCCTAATTTATTGAATAACTTACCATCTTGGTACTTGACATCATTTTAGGTTGCGCCGCCATGCTAACTAGCCGGGTCCGCCGTTCCTTGTTTCTTGTTGTTTCTTGTTTTGTATGCGGCGGCAGGATCAACCGTCGCAATCTTTCGGTTTGGGTTTTCTCTCCCCCATGCACCCGTCCCTTGCGCAAGGAGCGGGGCCCCCAAAATCTTTTGTTCTTTCCGGCTAGAGTCGGGTGCGCCCGGACGAAACACGAGGTCCCTCCACTGCGCTTCTCATTTCCTCCGAGGACTAGCCCTTCGGAGACGAGACGCTCCGGTCGGGATGACAATTTGCGGGGCACTGTGAATTGAATCAGGGCCGTCATTCCCGGTGGTGGCTGGAGTTCCTATACTGAGCCGTATGCGTCTTGCATTGCTGTTTGCTCTCTCTGCTGTATCCGCATTTGCGCAGGAACCTCTGCGGCAACAGATTCGTGCCATTGCTGGTGAGGCGCACGGCAAAGTATCGGTGGCCTGCGCGTTGCCCGGCTCGGCACTGAATTGCGACCTTGATCCAAACGCGCAGCCTCCCATGCAGTCCGTCTTCAAGCTGCCGCTCGCGATTACGGTTCTGCACCAGATCGAGCAAGGCACGTTTTCACTGGATCAGCAGGTACGATTCCTTCCGCAAGACCGGATCTTGCCGCACGTCTACAGTGCGCTGCAGGACAAATATCCAGAGGCTGGGGTCGATGTACCCTTGCGGGAGCTTCTGCGATTAACGGTTTCGCTGAGCGACAACGTGGCCGCGGACATTCTGCTGCGCCTCGCAGGCGGACCGAATGCGGTCAATTCGTATATTGCCTCGCTCGGGGCTAGCGGCTTCCATCTTCAGGACAGTGAAGCAGCCCTCCACCGTGAAGTTTCAGCTCAATACCGAAACTGGTTTGAGCCAGCGGGAGCCGTTCAGTTGCTGCGCAGGATAAGCGACAACTCGCCGCTGACTCGGGACCATAACGATCTGCTCTTAGGCTGGATGACCGATATTCGGACAAAGCGCCTTGAAGGGGACTTGCCGTCCGGAGTGCACGTCGCTCACAAGTCGGGCACGTCCGGCGTGGACAATGGAGTGGCGCACGCGACCAACGATATAGGACTCATCCCGCTGCCGGACGGACGGCGAATTGCGATTGCTGTGTTTGTGACGGATTCGACGGCGGATGAGGCAACACGCGAGAAGGTGATCGCTCGCATCGCCAGAGCTGCTTATGATGCTGGTCTGCAGAGCAAGAATGCTGCCGAGACTAAGCGCTAGCGTCCGGCTCGGGCGGCGTGGGACTTTTGCGGTTTGGCGCGGAGGAGGTGCCAGGCTTCGCGGTAGCGGGCGTATTTCAGATTTTCGCGATGGGGTGAGAGATGAATATGGTATTGCCCGGATGATGTAGGCGGCAACGAAATCGATCTCGTTGGGAGCGTAGGACCCGCAGCGGGTGAATACGCAGCAGGCGTAGGTACCACGGCGGAAGAATTTAGTCGACTTGACCTGGACACGCAGGAAGTGTCCGCGATGCTCGATGGCAAAGTCATAATGGGCCATTTCGCCCCAAGGCTTGGTGATGCATAGTCCGTGCTCGGCGGCGCGGGCCATAAAGATCAGTTCCGCCCACTCACCCCGCTGCTTGGGGTGTTTGATGTCGATTCCTCGGTTTGTCATGAATGTGATTTCCTGGAAATGCTGGTTGTGATGGGAAGCGGCCAATAAAGAACGCGACCCCGGTGGGTCGCGTTTGAGCTAATCAGTATGGTTTTATTATATCAGGTTGAAATAAGTCAGTGTGGCATGACTTCGGAATTTATGTTTCCAATGGAAACATAGCTTTGAGTGCGATCGTGTAATTTCTGCCTATTGACAAGAATTCGGCAACGGCGTGCCTCCCGGTTACCAAGGGCACTTTCGCGCTTTGCGCCCGCTGCGCTACAGTTCGCCCATGGCCACTTCTGCGCCGAGAAAGTATCGCTGCATGCAGTGCGAGATGACGGAAGACCGTTGCGACTGCGAAAAATACTGCTGCCTGTGCCAATCGCTGATGGAAGTCCGGCTTTGCGAAGATGGTTTGTACTACTGCAAGCCTTGCCGGGACGCTTGCGACTATAAAGTTTCGGATGATGGGGCGAGCTCTCACTTTTAGCTGTTTACGCGGTCTGCTTAGACGACTACCGCTTCTTTGTACTCGCCAAATACCTTCCGCATGGTGTCGGAAATCTCGCCTACAGTTGCGCAGGCTTCGACGGCGGCTACGATGTGGGGCATCAGATTCGCGCCGGAGCGGGCGGCTTCTTCGAGCTTCTTTAGGGAATCCTGCCAGGGTTTGGCATCGCGGCGGGCGCGCAAGGCGCGCAGTCGCTCTACCTGCTTGCGTTCGAGATCTTCGTCCATGTGAAGGGTGGGGATGGGTTTTTCTTCCTCCACCGTGAAGCGGTTTACTCCCACCACTACCGATTCGGCTCGATCAACCTGTTGCTGATATTCATAGGCGGCGTTTTGGATTTCCTGCTGCACGTAGCCGCGTTCGATGGCTTTGAGCATTCCGCCGAGGGCTTCGATCTTGTCCAGATACTCCGAGGCGAGCTTCTCGATTTCGTTGGTTAAGCTTTCGATGTAATAGGATCCGGCCAGCGGATCCACAGTTTGGGGCGCTCCGGATTCGTAGGCGACAATTTGCTGTGTACGCAGGGCAATGCGAGCTGCCTGTTCGGTGGGCAGGGCGAGAGCTTCGTCGTAAGAATTCGTGTGTAGCGACTGCGTGCCGCCTAGAACCGCTGCCATGGCTTGAATGGCGGTGCGGACGATGTTGTTTTCCGGTTGCTGCGCGGTAAGCGTGGAGCCGGCAGTCTGAGTATGAAAGCGGAGCATCCAGGAACGCGGGTTTTTGGCTTTGAAATATTCGCGCATGATGCGGGCATACATGCGGCGGGCGGCGCGGAACTTGGCGACTTCTTCCAGAAAATTGCTGTGGGCGTTGAAGAAGAATGAAAGACGCGGGGCGAACTTGTCCACATCGAGTCCGGCATCGATGGCGGCTTGCACATACGCGATGGCATTGGCCAGGGTGAATGCGACTTCCTGCACTGCCGTCGATCCGGCCTCGCGCATGTGGTATCCGGAGATGGAAATCGTGTTCCACTCGGGGACGTTTTCGTTGGTCCAGGCGAAGAGGTCGGTGATGATACGCATCGCCTGCTTCGGCGGGTAGATGTAGGTTCCTCGCGCGATGAATTCTTTGAGGACGTCGTTCTGCACCGTGCCGGAAAGTTTGCGGATGTCCGCGCCCTGGCGGCGGGCGACTCCGACGTAGAGCGCGAGGAGGATCGAGGCGGTGGCGTTGATCGTCATCGACGTGGAGATTTTCGTGAGGTCGATGCCATCGAAGAGGCGCTGCATGTCTTCGATGGAATCAATGGCGACGCCGACTTTGCCGACTTCTCCTACGGCGAGCGGGTGGTCGGAATCTAATCCGATTTGCGTAGGTAGATCGAAGGCGACGGAGAGTCCGGTGGTTCCGTTTGCCAGCAGGTATTTATAGCGCTTGTTGGATTCTTCGGCATCGCCCATGCCGGCGTACTGGCGCATGGTCCAGAGGCGTCCGCGGTACATGGTGGCCTGCACGCCGCGCGTGAAGGGATACTCGCCGGGGTAGCCGACTTGGTGGTCGTAGTCCCAGGCTTCGAGGTCGGCAGGGGTGTACAGTGGCCGAACGGCGATGTGGGATTCATTCTGCGGGTCGAGGACTGCTTTGGTTTTCTCGGTCATGACAGAGACTGCACTTACTGAATACTCTACTTGTTCTGCCGCCAAGATGAAATGCCAGACGCGCCTTGAGCGAGCCGGCCGAGAGTGGAGTCGTCCTTGCCGTGAGTTTGGCCAGCCTTGATAGGTTTGTTGGGGATGGTTTCGTAGGCGTAGTCAATGAGGTGTTCTACAGCCCGGCAGAGTCCGTTCGGTCTGTTTCGGATGCGCATTCGTACCCAACCAAAGTGCTGCTTCCCCACAATCGCAAAGCGGAACCCCAGGTAGTCGATTTGATTAAACTTGAAGTTACCCTCATGACGTTTACTGCCCTGGAAACGGTGGTAGGTGAACAAAAGACCATCGGAGTTTCCTTTGCCAAATGTACGTCCAGACCCTACGAGCGAACCTTGTCTCAGCGAAGCAACGGAACCGTTGGGTGCTAACACAGCAGATGCACCCTCGCTGTTCCCCGAAAAGCCTTCGGCCACGAAAGAATAGCCACTTCTACTTGATCTGTAGTCGAAAGCTCCCCAAAAATTAAAGGTCGGCTTCCCGGTCAAGCCAGCAGGGTAGAATGGATAATTTTCAAGACCGCACAGCGCCACGTCTATTCTTCGGGAAACGATCCTCGCCTCAGCAGGCTGTGCCAATGCCAGCATCCCCGCTCCAGCAGCACTCGCCGCTAGGACGTAAGCACTGAGCCTTTTATGCAGTGACTCGGAAAGATGTGAGGGTACTCTGGCAGGCCGTTTCATGGCTTTCTCCTATTCGACACGCCGGATGCACCTTGAGCAAGCCGTCCGAGGGTCGCTCCATCTCTGCCGTGAGTCTTGCCAGCGATGATTGGTTTGTTGGGGATGGTTTCGTAGGCGTAGTCAATGAGGGTGGCCCGAGTTTGTGGAGGAGGGGCAACAACATCGAGTCGTGCCCAACCGTAGTGAATCTTTCCCTTAATGATGAACTTGAGGCCAAGGTATCGGTTGTTGCCATTCGCCTTTACCCAAGGACCGTCGGGACTACCACAGGTATGCCCGGTCCCGCCGCAATTCACCGACGCCATAACAAGATTGCGCGACCGAAAGTGCCTGCGGTTGGCCGCAATACGGACACCTCGTCGTAGGGCAGACGCGAAGCCGTAATTCTTATCGCTATTGTATCCCCATATCTCATTAACAGGATTACCGCCTCCTCCTATGCACGCCCCAGAAGCAGGTGCGCAGACGGCGAGCCCATAAGTGTCAAAACCAAAGGTGGACAATACAAAATCGTAAATGCCATCATGGTTGATATCGAGACGGTAAGCGCGAACACCGCCCACTCCAATCTTCACATAGGCGGAAGTGTAAACAATCCTCGCCTCAGCAGGCTGTGCTAACGCCAGCAAGCCCACCCCCGCCGCACTTGCAGCCAAGGCGTAAGCACCGAGCCGTTTATGCAATGACTCGGAAAGTTGCGAGGGCACTCTGGCAGGCCGTTTCATAACTCCTCCTAAACGGGCAAGCCATTATGATCTTGCGCCGGATGCCCGTCAACGCGAGGCTTGGGGCGGGAGCATCCTTAGGGCGCTACCAGAATCCTTAGTTTCGCTTGCGAACTTTCCAGAACGAGCTTAGGCCGAACCACGCAAAGAGGCCAGTGAAGCAAACCGCAAGCACGGCGCGGCTGGAGGTTGCGTGTCCCGCTTGATATTTGTTGTACTCGCGGAAGAAGGCGATGACTCCGATACCAGCTAAGGCTAAGAAAACAAAACCGGTCACCTCAAGCCAGAGCTGGCCGAGGATGCGTCCGAAGTGGGATGCGGTGGCGCGCGCGGCTTTTGCGACCGCGCCGACGGTTCGGCTGCGGCCGGCGCGCTGCGATATCACCCGGCCTGCGACTCGGGCGGCGATTCCCAGCTTTCGACTGGTGGAAACGCTTGACATTCCTACGATTCTATCAATATTTGCCGGGCAGGGTTTCGTTTGCCGGGTTTCGGGGGTACAATATCGCGGGCGCGAGCGGTTCGAGCCCGAAACGTTTGACGGGTGCGGGCATCTAATTAGTCAGAGGGCGGCACGTTCCAGGCGGCTTGCACCGGGAGTAAACTCGTAGGACGTTGGTTGAATGTGTAAGGGGGTTCCGTGGACCAGCAATTGAAGCAGTTGATGAAGGAACTGGGCGAGGCGATCAATGAGTCGCTGGCGGATTCCGAACCCATCGCCGACGTGGTTTCCCGAATCAAAGAGGGCGGTTACGATATCTTTCTGGTGCTCGAAGCCACCATCGGAGTGAGCAAGCCCGGGGAAAAGACCAGCGAAAAGCCCTCGCTGATGACTACTGAGTTCAAGATTAACGATCAGGATTTAAAATTCCTCAAGTCACTGCGCATTAAGGTCGAGGACGACGCGGCGTAAGCCGATTCCAGCCATTCGCGATTCTCCGAAATCTAAATTGGTAGAGACATCGCTATGCCTCTGCTGCCATGCAATCTACGACTAGAGCGAGGACGCTCGCACCTACAGTATTATTGAAGAACATGTATCAGCCAGTCGCAAAAGTCCCTGATTTTCCCACCCTGGAGCGCGAGATGCTGCGCTTCTGGGAAGAGAACCGTATTTTCGACAAGTTGCGCGCGCAGAACGCCAATGGTCCGCGCTGGTCTTTTCTCGATGGGCCGATCACGGCGAATAATCCCATGGGCGTGCATCACGCATGGGGACGGTCGTTGAAAGACATGTATCAGCGCTACCACGCCATGAATGGCCAGGCGGAGCGCTATCAGAACGGGTTCGACTGCCAGGGGCTGTGGGTCGAAGTCGAAGTGGAAAAGAGTCTCGGACTCAAGACCAAGCGTGAGATTCGCGACTACGGCATCGAGAAATTTGTTCGCGCCTGCAAGGAGCGCGTGCTGACCTACGCGGCCCGGCAGACCGAGCAGTCGATCCGCCTTGGCCACTGGTGCGATTGGGACGATCCTAACGTTTTGCTCGCATTACGCGATGCCCTCGCCGAGGGAGATCGAGTCGTAACCGTGAAACTCCCCAGCGGACGTGTCGAGACGGCACGGGCCAGCGAGATCGTCCGCAAGTTGGGTTCGGCCGAATACGGCGGCAGCTATTTCACTTTCTCCGACGAAAACAACTACACGATTTGGGGATTTCTCAAGAGGTGCCACGAGCAGGGCTTCATCTACCGCGGCCACGACGTAATGCCGTGGTGCGGACGTTGCGGGACGGGGCTTTCGCAGATGGAAGTGGCGGAGGGCCGGCGCATCACTACGCATACTTCGGTGTTTGTTCGGTTTCCGGTCGTTAATCCGGAAAACCAGGGTCAGGAAAAGACTGCACTGCTGGTGTGGACGACGACTCCGTGGACGCTGGCCTCGAACGTTGCGGTCGCGGTGAATCCGGAGATGACTTACTTGAAGGTTCGCCACGGCGATTGGAATTACTACGTCGCTAAGGCAAACTTCGAGCGCGACCGCATGCAGGAGTTGCAGGTCGAAGGCAAGCACGAAGTCCACAAGCTACCTTCGATCCGTACCATCCTGAAAGGCAGCGGAACGATCGAAGTCTTGCAGGAACTGCCGGGACGCGAACTTTTGGGTCTCACCTACACCGGTCCGTTCGACGACCTGCCGGCGCAGAAAACGCCGGGCGGCGTGTTTCCTTTCGGTTCTACGGGTGGTGGCAAGACTGCGGCTGAATCACATCGCGTCATTGGATGGAAAGAGATCAGCGATGCGGAAGGTACGGGGTTGGTGCATATTGCTCCCGGTTGCGGCGCGGAGGATCAGGAACTGGGCCGCGAAAATAACTTGCCGTTCATTGCGCCACTCGATGAAAGTTCGGTTTTTCAGGAAGGATTCGGCTCGCTCACGGGATGCAACGCCAATGAAGTCTCCGACGAGGTAATTGGGGCGCTGAAAGCTAAAGGGCTGCTGGTGGCGCGCGAACCCTATCCTCACGTCTATCCGCACTGCTGGCGCTGCAAGTCGGAACTGGTGTTTCGTCCGGTTGATGAGTGGTTTATCCGCATGGACTGGCGTGACCGCATTGAGCGGACCGTGCCGACCATCCGCTGGATTCCGCCAGAGGGCGAAGCCCGCGAACTCGATTGGTTGCACAACATGCGCGACTGGATGATCTCTAAGAAACGCTTCTGGGGACTCGCGCTGCCTATCTGGGTGTGCGGCGAGTGCGAGCATTTCACGGTGATCGGAAGCCGCGAGGAGTTAAAAGATCGCGCGGTGGAAGGATGGGCCACGTTTGAGGGTAATTCGCCGCACCGGCCTTACGTTGATGCGGTCAAGACTCGCTGCGAGAGGTGCGGGGGCCTGGCGACTCGCGTGGCGGACGTGGGGAATCCCTGGCTGGATGCGGGTATCGTGCCCTTCAGCACCATGCGGTACTCGACCGATCGGGCGTACTGGGAGAAGTGGTTTCCGGCCGATCTCGTGCTCGAGAGTTTTCCCGGCCAGTTCCGCAATTGGTTTTACTCCATGCTGGCGATGAGTGCGATGATCGACGGCCGCGCGCCCTTCAAAGCCTTGCTGGGGCACGGCCGATCGGGCGATGCGCGCGGCGAAGAGATGCACAAGTCGAAAGGCAACTCCATCGCCTTCGACGAGGCGGCGGAGGTGTTGGGCGCTGAGGTCATGCGCTACATCTACGCCGAGCAGAAGACTGCGCAGAACCTTAACTTCCCCGACTTGCATCCCACCGGCAATGTAGGCCAGACGATCGATGGCGAGGCGCGGCGGAAGCTACTGACGTTCTGGAACTGCTACAGCTTTTTCGTCAGCAACGCTCGATCCGATGGCTGGAAGCCGGGCGCCGCGGTTCCCGTGACCAATCAGCTCGACCGCTGGGTTTTGAGCCGGCTACAACGTCTGGTAGAGACTGCGCGAGGGGCGTTCGACAACTACGAACACTATCGTTTGATCGAGGTTTTTCAAACCTTTGATGACGAGTTTTCGAACTGGTATCTGAGGCGCTCGCGCCGCCGCTTTTGGGCAAATGAGGCCGATGCTTATCAGACGATGTACACCGTGCTTACAACCGTGACCCGGGTGATGGCGCCGGCCCTGCCGTTCCTGACTGAGGAGATTTACCGGAACCTGGTGTGCTCGGTGGATCCGTCGGCTCCGGCATCTGTCCACTTGACCCGCTATCCGCAGGTGGACACTGCCTTGATCGACGAGGCGTTGGAGCAGAGCATTGACGCGGTCATCCGCATTAAGAACCTGGCTTTGAGCCTGCGGAAGCAGAGTGGACGGAAGACCCGCCAGCCCCTGAGCACGCTGTACGTCCGCCCCAAAGACGCTGCCGACCGCCACGTTCTTGAAAATGCAGAATATGCTGAACAGATCCTCGAAGAGGCCAATATCAAGAGGCTCGTTCTGACTGACGACGAGACGACGCTGGTGAAGGTAAGTTTCAAACCCGATGCCAAGAAACTTGGCTCACGCGCTGGAAAATACCTGAAAGCGATTGCTCAGGCGCTGAGTCAGGCTGACCCCAAGGCTCTGTCGAAGGGCGATCCGTACACAGTGCAAGTCGACGGGCAGAGCTTCGAACTAGCGCCGGAAGAAATCCTCACGTCCTACGAAGGTCCGGAGAACCTCAGGTGCATCAGCGAGCAAGGCACGTTCCTGGCGCTCGACACAACGCTGACGCCGGAGTTGTTGCAGGAAGGCCTTGCCCGCGACTTCAACCGCGCGGTTCAGGACCAGCGGAAGGCGATGAACTTGAATATTTCCGATCGCATTGCGGTCACCTATTCGGCCTCGCCCCGCATCGCCGAAGCCATTGCGGCGCACGAATCCTATCTGCGCCACGAATTGCTCGCTGACCGGCTGGAACTAAGCGGCACCCAGAACGGTGGGGAAAAGCTTTCGCTCAGCGGCGAGGAGATTATGGTCGCGATCACGCGGGTGTAAAGAAAGAAGGTTGTTCCGTCGTGAATGAACGAATCCGATTCATCACCCATAAGGGAAAACAGATTCTTCTCACTGACTTTTCGAGCTGCTCAGCCACTGAAGTCGAAAAAATCGCGCGGGCCATCCCTGAATACGTGACGGTCCAACCGCGCGACTCGGTGTTGTTATTAGCGGATTTCACCAAGGCATCGTTTGGCGCGGAAGCCATACGTGCACTCAAGGAGAGCGCGGTCTTCAATAAGCCCTACGTCAAGAAATCGGCATGGGTAGGAGCAGAAAATCTCCCCAAGGATTTCGAGAAAAGCCTGAAAGATTTTTCTCGCCGCCAGTTCCCGATTTTCAAGAGCCATGAAGAGGCCCTGACCTGGCTGATTGAGGACTGAGAGGAGGGTGCTTCGCGCACCAGAGGTTTTCGAGATCCGGGCCTGGTCCGGTAACCACAGGTTCGCGTCCGTTCTCTGGACGATAACCTGGACTGCGCCCCCGAATCTGAATGTGGTATAACTGTTATACTCATGCGATTTCAGTTTCGATGAGCGCAAGAGCGGACGGCTAAGAGCAAACCCGAAAAGAGGCATCGGTTTCGAAGAAGCCCGGGAAATCTTTTCGCATCCATACTACCTCGACCAGCGCTCGGATTGGCCCGAGCAGTATCGGGCAATCGGTTGGGTGGGAGAGCACTTGTACGCCGTCATTTTTGAGGTGCGGGAGGACGAGGAAGGAGAATATTACCATCTCGTGACTCTCTGGAAAGCCACTAAGCAGGAGCACAAACTTTATGAAGAACACTCGTAAGCCGCGCAAGCCAGTGCCGGCAGAAGCCATCGCCCGCCTGGCCGACCAGGGCAGAGATGTGTCCCGGTTCTTCACCAACACCGGTCGAATGATGGGTCCGATTCAGAGGGTGAATGTTGACTTGGCCTCGGGCATGTTGGAAGAGTTGGACTGGGCCGCGAAGGAATTGAATATCAGCCGCCAAGCGGTGATCAAGACCCTTATCCGCCAAGCGCTGGACCAGCAGTATCTGGCACGAGGAATCCGCCCGTCGCGAAGGCGTAGGTAGAAACGAAACCCACTTCCGCTGTGCTAGTATTTAGCGTTTCCGTTGCACAATGAGATTCGAGTTGGACAAAACAAAGCGAGGGCATATCCACACGACCCATAACCATCATCCAAGAGTGGCAGCCCGATGCCGATGAAAGATACGCTCGGAGTCTTATTGGCTGGAGGAGCAGGCGAGCGCCTCTACCCACTAACCCGCGACCGCGCCAAGCCCGCCGTAACCTTCGGCGGCATTTACCGCATCATCGACATCACTCTGTCCAACTGTCTCAACTCTGATCTGCGCCGGGTTTACATTCTGACCCAATACAAGGCGCTCTCTCTCAACCGGCATGTCCGCGAGGGCTGGAACATTTTAGGTCGCGAGGTGGGAGAGTTTATCGAAGTGTTGCCTCCCATGAAACGAGTCAGCGAGGAGTGGTACCAGGGCACCGCGGACGCGGTTTACCAGAACATTTATTCTATCGGCTCGGAGCAGCCGCAGCATGTGCTTATTCTTTCGGGCGATCACATCTACAAGATGAACTATGGGAGGATGCTGCAGCAGCATAATGACGCTGGCGCGGACGTTACGCTGGCAACCATCCAGATCGATCCCGCCGAGGTCGCCCGCTTCGGCGTTGTGGATATCGACCGCGATCACCGCGTGAACGGATTTCAGGAGAAACCGAAGCACACCGATTTGCGCTCTCCTTACAACCCGGCGAAGGTTTCGGCGTCGATGGGCATTTACATCTTCAACACCGACGTGCTCATTCCCGCGCTTTTAAAGGATGCCGAAGAGCCGGAGTCCAGTCACGATTTCGGCAAAGATATTCTGCCCAAAATGGTGGATGAGTACCGCGTATACTCCTTCGATTTCGTCGACGAGAACAAGAAGGAAGCGCTCTACTGGCGCGATGTGGGGACGCTTGAGGCCTACTACGAAGCCAACATGGATATCGTTTCGGTCTCGCCGGTGTTCAATTTGTATGACGCGGAGTGGCCGATCCGTACCCACCAGCGGCAATATCCGCCTGCCAAGTTCGTGTTCGCCGAAGAAGGGCGCACCGGCACCGCGCTCGACTCGATTGTCTCCGCGGGTTGTATCGTTTCCGGGAGCACGGTGAAAAACTGTGTGCTCTCCCCCGATGTCAGGATAAATTCCTATAGCGAAGTCGACGAGAGCATCCTATTTTCGCATGTAAATGTCGGGCGGCATTGCCGCATCCGCAAAGCCATCATCGATCGCGACGTACATATCCCCGAAGGCACGACCATTGGCTACGATCCCGAAGCTGACCGGCAACGTTATTTCGTCACCGACAGCGGAATCACCGTGGTGACAAGGGATTATTCCTTGTTCGAGAACCCGGTCACGGTGGATTACTTCACCAGCGAGTAACCCTCCAACGTTGTACTTTAATTTCTTCTCACGAAGGGTTCAAAATAAGGCGGCTGGATTACTTCAGTAACTTTGGTGTCCATTACCATTAAGGAATAATGACCTTCTGAGTCACGTCCGGTTTCGGGCGAAGATCGGGCAACAATAACTCGCATGTCCACGAGTGTCCAGAGAGTTACGAGCCAGCATAACGCGGAATCGGTGGCAGCTTTGCCGCTGCTCAATGAAACCGTCTTGGGAATGATCCGGGCGCAAGCCCCGCTGCCGACGATCCTGGAGGTCTTGTGCACGCAGATCGAGCAGCAGCATCCCGGCCTACTGTGTTCCGTTCTCCTTCTTGATGCTGATGGAATGACTTTGCGGCACGGCGCGGCTCCCGGCCTTCCCAACGAATACACGGATGCGATCAACGGAGCCCGGATTGGTCCATCTGTCGGATCTTGCGGCACGGCGGCTTACCGCAAGCAACCGGTTATCGTTTCCGACATCGACACCGACCCGCTCTGGGCTGACTATCGTGATCTGGCGCGCCTTCATGGTTTGCGCGCCTGCTGGTCGACGCCCATCGCCTCGCAGGATGGTGGAATTCTCGGTACTTTTGCGGTCTATTACCGCGAGCCTCGCGCACCAGATGCCGAGCATCTCCAGTTCATCACATACGCAACCCATCTGGCTGGCATCGCGATTGAACACGACCGGGCGAAGGCCGAGCTTCGCGCGGCGGAAGCGCGCTATCGTACGCTGGTTGAACGCCTTCCTGCCATAACCTACATCGCGGAACTCGGCGCAGGCGGACCCTGGCACTATGTGAGTCCGCAGATTGAAACCATGTTGGGATTCTCGCCGGCGGAATGGCTCTCCGATCCGATGAATTGGATGAACCACATCCATCCCGACGACCGGGAGATCGCTCTCGCGGCGGAGAAGTTGTTTCAGGAGACTCACGAGCTGTTTCAGGCCGAATACCGCATGTGTGCTCGTGATGGCAGGCTGCTGTGGTTTCGTGACGAAGGCGTCTTGTTGCAACAAACCGAAGGCAAAGGACTGCTGATGCAAGGGGCGATGTATAACATCACCGAGCGCAAGCGCCTGGAAGACGAGCTCCGCCATTCGCAAAAGATGGAAGCCGTCGGGCAGCTTGCCGGAGGGGTGGCCCATGATTTCAACAACTTGTTAATGCTGATTCAGGCTCACAACGAACATCTTCGCGACGGGTTCGGTGCGGACGATCCAGCTCACAAAGATTCCTTGGAAATTGAAAAGGCGGTGACTCGCGCCGCGTCCCTGACTGCCCAACTGCTCGCCTTCAGCCGCAAGCAGGTGCTCCGGCCGAAGGTGCTCGATCTGAACACAATCCTCGCCGATGTAGCCAAGATGCTCCATCGCCTGATCGGAGAGAATGTTGAAGTGAAGGTTGTGCCTGCTCCCTCGCTGGGGCGAGTGAAGGCTGATCCGGGCCAGATGGAGCAGGTGATCCTGAATCTGGCGGTGAATTCCCGCGATGCCATGCCACAAGGCGGTAAGCTGACCATTACGACGTGCGACGTCGAATTGAACGAAGACGACTCTCGAAACCATGAGGGAGCGCCCGCGGGCAAGTACGTCATGCTGACCGTCAGCGATACCGGCAACGGAATGGATACACAGACTCAGGCGCACATGTTTGAACCGTTCTTTACCACCAAGGCGCCCGGCAAGGGCACGGGCTTGGGACTGGCCACGGTCTACGGAGTGGTCAAGCAGAGTGATGGCTGGATCTGGGTTGAGAGTGCACCTGGGCGTGGAACCAGGTTCCAGATTTATCTTCCACGCGTGGAAGAATCCGGGGTCGATGAATCTCCGATGAACGAATCCGTGATTGCAGAATCCTCGGTCAAGCAGTCCGTGGCCGATGCATCGCCGGCCCACGAACAACCTGCATCCAGAACTCTGCCTTCCCTGGCCGCCGCTCCAAAAGGCACCGAGACGGTTTTGGTGGTCGAAGATCAGGATGGCATTCGCGATATCGTGAGGGAATCTCTCCGGCGCAACGGCTATAAAGTACTGATCGCAATCGACGGCAACGAGGCCCTGCAAATGGCCGGCGCTTATCCTGATCCGATTCACTTGCTGGTAACCGATCTGGTTATGCCCAATATCGGAGGCCGCGAACTGGCGCAACTCCTGACGCCCGTCCGACCAGGGATGAAAGTGCTTTTCATGTCGGGCTATTCGGAACAATCCGCCTTGGATATTGAGGCCACCAGCCAGGCTGCCCCCGTCCTGCAAAAGCCTTTCTCGTTGGACGCTTTGGCACGCAATGTTCGACGCGTGCTGGATGAGCCGGCGTCGTAGCCGAGACCCGCATAGCCAGCGGCATATTCGCTATTTCTTCGCTTCTCTTCACATCGCTGTTACAATGCCTATTCTCATAGAATTCAAGAACTTTTGGGACCATACACACGTATCTGTTATGCGGTGTTAGGGTTGAGTGTGACAATCGGCTCAACCCGGTCGCGAAGCCCGGGAGTTCCCAGGAGTGGAAGTTTGGAAGACGCGCAAGTCGCCGCTATGCTGGTACGCCGCTGTATTACCGGCGACGCGGCTGCTTGGGAGGAAATCGTGCAGCGCTACCACCGCCGGATCTACAACATCTGCTATCGTTTTGCGGGCTCCGGCGACGATGCCCAGGACCTGACCCAGGAAGTTTTCATCAAAATGTACCGAACCCTGCAGTCCTACGATGTCGATCGCGGGGCTTTCATGACTTGGGTAACCACCATCACGCGGAACCTGCTGGTCGACCACTTCCGCAAGAGCAAGCAGGATCGCATGACCGACTCGCTCGATACGCCGGCCTCCGAGCACGAAGATGCCATGCCGTTAGGCGGGCAAATCCACGATAATGCCCTTACTCCGGACGCGCGGGCGCAGAGCCTCGAAGTCAAGGTAACAGTGCACAAGGCGCTCCAGAAGCTGTCTCCCGACCTGCGCGAGGCGGTCATTCTCAGAGACTTGCAAGACATGGATTACAAAGAAATTGCCACTGTACTCAAGGTTCCGGAAGGAACCGTGAAGTCAAGAATAAACCGTGGGCGAGCGGAACTTGCGCGCCTGCTACAACGTACATATAAACAGGTGATGTAATGGCAGCGGAAAACAAGAACGGAATGCAATGCGCGGAGTTCGACGCTCTTCTGAGCGAAGCCCTCGACCAGCGCTTGAGCGGGGAAAAACTGGAGAGCTTCCAGGCTCACGCCCGGGGCTGTCCGACCTGCGGTCCGCTGCTGGCTGAAGCTGACGCCGGCCTACGGTGGCTGCACGAACTGGTGGAAGTCGAACCTCCCGTCACCCTGATGGACAACATTCTGGCCGCTACCACGGGGCTCAACACCGCGCGCCTGCACGGAACTGCGAGAGTTCAGGCTCAAACCTCATGGTTCGATCGTCTGCAGGACTGGGCGAACCAACTGGTCAGCCCGATCCTCGGGGTCGCCAAACAGCCCCGTTTCGCCATGTCGTTTGGTATGGCATTTTTCTCCCTCTCGATTACGATGAGCATGGCGGGCGTAAAGTTGAGCGACCTTCGTCACGCTGACCTGCGGCCCAGTGCCATCAAACGCAACTACTACGAGACTTCCGGCAAAGTCGTGAAGTACTACGAGAATATCCGCTTCGTGTATGAGATCGAATCGCGGGTGCGGGAATTCAAACGAGCGACCACGCCCGCCGAACCCGCACCGCAACAGGAAAAGAACGACAAACGTCAACGCAACGACAACACCAGTGGACAGCCCGAACCAAGACAAGATCGCAACTACAGTCAAGAGGGGAGTCAGCCCATACTCGCATCTCTAACGGATAACCCACCTGTAGTGATACTGGCCCCACACAGGAGGTTTTCATGAACTGCGCTAACCATCCCGATATTGCGCCGGTGGCGTACTGCCGCACATGCGGCAAGCCGCTCTGCGCCAACTGCACCCGAGACGTGAAGGGTGTGATCTATTGCGAGAACTGCCTGGCCGACCGGCTGCAAGGGGTACAACCAACGGTCGCGCCGCCCGCAGCAGGATTTGTTTCATCCCCACCTGTCCCGAGTACGCCGGGCAGCGGGCCAAATCCCGCGTTGGCAGGTATTCTCGCCGGATTCTTTCCCTTCGGCGTGGGCGCGGTTTACTGCGGGCAGTATGCCAAAGGACTGGCGCACCTGGTGGTTTTCACGTTGTTGATATGGGGCGAGTCGGTTACTGAGAACAGCGGCGTGAACACGATTCTCGCCTTCGGCATTGCCTTCTTTTACGTATGGCAGATTATCGATTCAGTACGCACTGCTAAGGCCATCCAGATGGGGCAGCCACCACCTGACCCATTCGGGCTGGCTCAGGCTTTTGGAGCATCGGATCCAGCCGCGGCCGGAGTGCCCATGCAACCGGCACAAATAACCGAAGGAACGCAGGCCCCCAAGATTCCCACGGCGGCCGTTGTCCTGATTGGTCTGGGAGTGCTGTTCCTGCTGCAAACAGCCGGAGTGTTCGAGTTTGGCTGGGACCGGCTTTGGCCGTTCTTTCTGATTGGTCTGGGAATTTGGATGCTCGCTGTTCGCGAGGGTTGGGTTGGTTCGCGGCGGATTTCTTATTACCGGAGTGGCCGCAGACGGACCATGGTCGGGCCAGTCGTGTTGATCACCGTAGGAGTACTTTCACTGCTTGAGAGTTACGGCGGCCCTCGCTGGCACCGCACCTGGCCGGTGCTGCTGCTGGCCATCGGCATAACCAAGCTTTTGGAAAGCAAAACGCCGCCCCCACCGCCGATGCCTGGGCCTGGGCCGACCAGCACCATGACTAATGATGTCCAAGCACCGACCAGTGAGGTGAGAAATGGCTAGCCCAGTGCAAGTGCCTCCGCCTCGCTACCGGCGCTCGTTCTCCGGCCCGATCGTACTTATTGCCATTGGCACCATATTCCTACTGGGAACCATGGGTGTGCTCGATTGGCACAACCTCGGCCATTGGTTCGCCCACTATTGGCCGGTGTTGCTCATTATCTCGGGCGTGATCAAACTGATCGAATATCAGCAAGCGCAACGGCTGGGCACCCGAGCCTCGGGGATCAGCGCAGGCGGCATTTTTCTGATTATTGTAATTATCTTTTTTGGGCTTATCGCCACCCAGGCTTCCCGCTTCAATTGGGGACAACTCAAGGACCAAATCGACATCGATGACAACGATTTTCCGATCTTCGGATCCAAATATAACTTCGATGACCAACTGGCCCAGGCCTTCCCCGCCGGAGGCAGCCTGCGCGTGAATGACACTCGCGGGGTGGTGAATATCACTGCTTCTGACGACGATCAGATTCGGGTTGTTGTCCACAAGCGCATCAGCGCCGAAAGCCAGGACGAAGCTGCGAAATGGAACGCCGGCACCAAACCCCAACTCACGGTCAGCGGAAATGTGGTGACTCTGAACGCGAACAATCAGGGCGCCGGCGATCACTGGGTGGCCGCGGATCTGGACATTTCCCTTCCGCGCAAGGCCGCAGTGGTTGCATCGACCCGCTACGGCGATTTCAGCGTGACCGGACGCGACGGCAACCTGGACATTAGCAGTCAGCACGGCGCAGTCAACACCAGCGACATAGGCGGAAAAGTCAGCCTTAACCTGGATCACAGCTCGGCCCGAATTTCTCAGGTCGCTTCCGATGTATCCATCGGGGGCCGCGCCAACGATGTTTCCATCGAGGATGTCAAAGGGGCGGTGCACTTGGAAGGCGAGTTCATGGAAAGCGTAAAGCTGGCGAAAATCAGCCAGCCGGTGCTATTCAAATCGTCCCGCACCGACATGGACTTCTCGCGTCTCGACGGCAATCTCGATCTGGATTCAGGCGACTTGCAGGCCTCGGACGTTGTCGGCCCCCTGCGCTTGACCACGCGCTCAAAAGACATTCGGCTGACCGGCGTCTCAGGCGACGTGCGACTGAAGGATGAGAACGGCTCGATCGAACTTCGCATGAACAAGATCGGCAGCATGCAGGTCGAAAACCGCAAAGGCGACATCCAGATTTATCTGCCGGACAAAGCGGGCTTCCAGGTAGACGCGCGAGCGCGCAACGGCGAAGTTGAGACCGATTTCGACCAACTGAAGATCGACAACTCGAACGACCAGGCAATTGCCACCGGAACCATCGGCGGAGGCGGACCGCACTTAGTGGTCAACAATGAGCACGGAACTATCGAGATCCGCAGGGGTTCGGCCGCGCCGCTGGAAGCGCCGGAACCACCAAAGCCCCCCAAAGCGCCGAAAGCACCTCGCCTGCCAGCGATGCCGAAAACCCCGCAAGTCACAGAGAACTGATTCTGTGTGGATGAAGGTCCTGTTGTGGGCCAACTCGGGAACGTTCTCTGTTTTCTGGGACGAATTAAGAGAAAATCGATTCCTTCTCCACCCTTTCGGGTTACCTTTTCACTGGAATTTCGTCACTTCCTGCCGATTTATCCCTTGGTGAGCACACCACGACCCCAGTTTTTTGATTGGTTTTTTGCCGAATTCTGTGATAACTTCGCGGCTCGATTTGCGATGCGTGCTCTAAAACTTTCTCCGCTTGCCCCTGTCCTCGAACCGGTTCATTCCGACGTCCCCGAACTGCGCGGGGCCGAAATGGCCTCGGTCTATTACGCGCGCCGCATGGCGGGCGATTTCTACGATTTCATCCGCGTCGGCCCCAACCGCGTCCTCTTCGGCCTCCTGGATGCCGCAGGCGGGTTGGAGGACACACGCGCCATACTGTCCGCCGCTCAGCACACTTTCCGGACTGTAGGATCCGACCTATTCGCCCGGGACATCAACGAAGCCGATGCGATGATGGAGTTATGCATCGAATTAAACAAGACCGTCCTCAAGGCCGCGGGCGGGGTCTGCTCGTGCCCCGCATTCGCCGGCTGCTATGACGAAACTTCCGGCATTGTTTGCTATTTCAATTCGGGCCATACTCCGGGACTGCTTCGCGACCGCGCCGGTCTCAGCGAACTTCCCGCCACCGGTTTGCCCCTGGGATTGTTTACCCACATGATCTCGGATGCTTCCATGGTCGCCCTCGAGCCTGGCGCCCTCCTGCTTCTGGCTTCGCGTGGAATTATCGACGGAAAACGCAAAGGCGAGGAATTTGGATTGGATCGGGTGAAAGAAGTTCTTCAGCAATCCAAAGCGGCAACCACGAAGCAACTTTGCGTCTCAGTTCTTGACCACATGCAGCAGTTCATGCACGCCGCGCCGATGCGCGACGATGCGACGGCGCTCGCCCTTGCTCGAAAACCTTAGGAACCCTCAAGCTGTCAATGTAAGGCGCGTGCGTCCACACCTGCGCGATTCGAGCAGGACACCGCAGTTTGCTTAGCTTGCTAATCCAGTGTCACAATGCTTCATGCAAAAATCTTTGACCAATCTCGCAAAAATAATCGCCGCCGGGATGATGCTGCTAGGAAACGTCCTGGCGCAGCAGACTCCCACCGCAACAACTCAGCAGTCTACTGCGGCGGGGAACCAGAATACTTCCGCCCTCGCAACCCAAAGAGACAAAGTGAGCTACGCCATCGGGATGAATATCGGGACTAACCTGCACCGGCAGTCCGTAGATGTTGACCCAAAACTCCTGCAGCAGGGGTTGCAAGATGCTTTGTCCGGCGGCAAGACCCTCCTTTCAGAAGACGAAGCGCGCGCCACGCTCACTGAATTCCAGACGGAGGTGCGCAAAAAACAACAGGAGAAGATGCAGCAAGCCGGAGAGGCGAATAAGAAAGAAGGCGATGCATTTCTGGTCGCCAACAAGTCAAAGGAAGGCGTGGTTGCGCTGCCCAGTGGCCTTCAATACAAGATCTTGAGCGCCGGCACCGGCCCAAAGCCCGCCGCGAGCGACTCCGTCGTCTGCAATTATCGGGGTACGCTCATCGATGGCAAGGAATTCGACAGCTCTTACAAACGCGGCCAGCCCGCGACATTCCCAGTGGGCGGAGTCATCAAGGGCTGGACCGAAGCCCTTCAGCTCATGCCCGTGGGATCGAAGTGGCAACTCTTCGTTCCATCTGAGTTGGCTTACGGCGACCGCGGCACCGGCGCCGACATAGGCCCCAATTCCACTCTCATTTTTGAAGTGGAACTACTCTCCATCCAGAGCAAAGAGAAGGAGCAAGAGAAGAAGTAGCCACGGTCTGGTCGATGCACCGTCGGGCTATTGGTTCCGTATTTTTTTCTTGTGCGCGGACTTTGCCGCGGGCTCCTGCTTCGTAACGGGCGCCAGTTCATCGGCGGTCACGAAGATCGGCTCAATGTCGGTCGGGATCCCCTGCAAACTGTCCAGTGCCTTGCGCACGGCGGGGCGCACGACGCCTAGTTCGTCCAGTAGCTTTCTTGCGCCTGCATAATTGCCCTCGGCCTCGATGGTCAAGAGATCGTGATCAAGATCCGCGACGGCGGCCTTTATCTTGGTCATGTCGACCGAGAAAGTGCCGTCGGGGTGCTGGACGAATGCGCCTCTGTCCATCAAGTAATTAAACTGGATTGCCATGCCTTTGCCGTGAGCATCGTTCAGTCCGAAGCGCAGGCTACGGAAAGCGGAGGCGAGGTAAGTGGTGTAAAGTTGCCGCTGCGCGGCCTGGTCGGAGGGCAGTGATTTTCCCAGTCCCATTTCCTTCGCATGGTCCATCATGTACTGCAGGGCGAAGAGTCCGGTCACGTCGGCTTTCGGTTCTTCAATCGCGCTGTATAGTTCTTTCAACTCTTCGCGAGGTGTAGTGTCCCGCCCCTGAATTTTCATCTGATGCGGGCCCAGCCCGTGCATCAACTCATGCGCCAGGATATGGGTAAAGAAAGGCTCGAAGCTGACATCAACCATCGTTGTCTGGGACAACGTCCTCCGCGCAATGGGTAGCAGCACGCTGCGAAACTTCGCTTCCTGGACATTCTTGAGCATGACTCGCTTGCTGCCCTTCTGCTGCACCACCCGGTCGTCGTTGGGCAGATTGTAGGCAGCGGTCTGAACCCCGTGAGCGCCGTCGCCGGCGCTGATGATCTGATCCACTACTCGAATCGGCGCCGCCGCCCCCAGCTTGGGATTGCGGTATTGTGGGTCGATCGGCAAATTGTTTTCAATTTCCTGCAGATGCTGAGTGAAAACTGAGAGCTTGGCAGTCTCCTGATCGTCGCGCAAGTTTACGTAGGCTTCGAAAGAGGCCTTGTAGCCGAAAAGCTCGTCATTGTAGGTTTCGTACGGACCAATCGTGATGTCGAGCGGCGCATCCAGGTCCATCCAGGCCATGTCGCTCTCGTAATAATCGTTGGAAAGAAAAGCGTCTGCCCGCAGGTTAAGAAACTTTTTCAGCGATGCATTGTCGGTCAACCCCGCGGCCTCGCGAAGCAGGTTTGCCGCCCGCGTCAGGTCATCGGCATATTGCTGGCTGTAAGGAATCGCTAAAAGGCTATTCGGCGGTTTGCTATTCTCCCTCCAGCGGATCACCGTGAAGAAGCTCTTCGCCTGTTCCTGCTCTTTTGGCGAAAGTTGCGCAACCCAACTCTCGAAAGCTTCCTTGGTCATGCTTTCGGGATAGAAATTCGCTCCCAAAGGCTTGCGCGGAGGCACTCCTGGCAAAAAGGCTTTGTATTCGTCGAGGTCGGACCATGGTGCTTTGTTGATCCAAAAATAGTGCAGGCGCGCCTTGCCCAGCGGCGTGGTGTCCTTCTGCAACCGGGAATAGAGCGCAAGGTTAGCGTCCCACATCTGCTGCATGAAGATGTCATTCAGAATTCGGGCCGCTTCAATCAGCTTGACCAGTGCCTGCCGATCGCCCGCGGAGAGTCCTGACGTGTCTACTCTCAACGGTGTCGGCGCGAAACGGCCCGCCATCTTTTCGAGTTGCGCCAAGTCTGGCGGTGCTCCATTTTTTTGTGCTTTCACGGAGATACCAGTCGATCCCAACAGCATTACAAAAATGAAGTAGACAGTAAGTTTCATGAGTTGCTCCTCTCATGACCGCAAGGCGAAAACGGATCATGATAGCAGGAGGGACGCTAGCCGCGGGCGGACATCCAGAGGTACAATTTACAAAAGGTCGTGAGCCCCAGAATAACTGAGCACCATAAACACCCTTAAGGCGGGGTTCGGCCTGCGGAATTCTTATGCGAAAACTTCTTCCATGCTTCCTGATTGTCTCTGTCGTTGCCCTGCCGTTCATTCTCCAGGCGGACGACGCGGTCATCGAAGAGATTATTGCCCGGGTCAACAATCAGATCATCACCCGCACCGAATATCTACACAGCAAAGAGGAACTGAAGAAGGAAGCGCAGCAGCAAGATCCCGTGAACGCGGATAAGATCGTTGTGGAGCGGGATAAAGATGTGCTTCGCGACTTGATTGATCAGGAATTGCTGCTGGCGAAGGGCAAAGATCTCGGCATCACGGCGGATACCGAAGTTATCAAGAGACTGGACGAGATGCGCAAAGACATGAAACTCGACAGCATGGAAGAGCTCGAAAAAGCCGCCCAGTCCCAGGGAGTCTCTTTCGAGGATTTCAAGCAGAACCTGCGTAATCAGATCATTACCCAGCAAGTCATCGGGAAAGAAGTTGGCTCGAGGCTGTCCATCAACAAGGAAGACGAACAGAAATTTTACGACGAACATAAGGCCGAGATGGAGCGGCCGGAGACCATCCGACTGAGTGAGATCCTGATTTCAACCGAAGCCAAGCCGAAAGATCCCACCGACGATGCGCAACGGCTTCAAGCCGCAAAAGCGAAAGCAGATGACCTGGTTGCCCAGATTCGTAATGGAGCCAAATTCGAGGATATCGCCAAGAAAAACTCCGACGGGCCCACCGCGGCCCAGGGCGGCGAACTCGGGGATTTCAAGCGCGGCACGCTGGCCAAACAACTCGAGGACAAAACCTTCGTCATGAAGCCGGGCGACGTATCGGATCCGATCCAGACCAAGCAAGGCTTTGTCATCCTTAAAGTCACAGCGCATCACGATGCCGGAGTTCCTCCATTGAGCGAGATCCAACCCCGCATCCAGGACGCCCTCTACATGAAAAAGTTGCAACCCGCGCTGCGCGAATATCTGACAAAGCTGCGCGAGGATGCGTTCATTGATATCAAGGTTGGTTACGTGGACTCCGGCGCCAGCCCCAACCAGACCAAGCCCGTCGAAACCGCGACCAAAGAGCCCGGTGCAAAGGATCTCAAAAAGAAGAAAAAATTAGGCCTATTTTAGTTTAAGCTGGGCCTGACTGGTGAACTTCGTTGTCAGATTGAAGACCTGGCTCCCGAACCAGACTCGCGCGCGTTTCAGATCGCCGGCCAATACCTATGAAGGATTTTTTCTTATCGGACTGCGGCCACCACGAAAACAAGGTCATCACTTCGACTTTCGTGGTCGTTTCCAAGCAGGTCAAGCCGAAGAAGAGCGGAGAACCCTATCTGGCGCTGATCCTGGGGGATCGCACCGGGCAACTCGACGCCAAGATGTGGGATAACGTCGAGGACGCGATCGACGCCTTCGAGCAGGATGACTTCCTCAAAGTCAAAGGCCTGCTCAATAAGTATAAGAACCGCTTCCAGATCACCATTCACAAGCTTCGCCGCCTCGGCGACTCGGAAATCGACTTCTCCGATTACCTGCCCAAGACAACCAAAGACATCGGCGAGCTGTGGCGGACCCTGGCGACCTTTGTCGCCTCCTTCCGCGATTCCTATCTCAAGGGGTTGGTGGAAGCGTTTATGGCTGATCCCGAAATTGCCGAAGCCTACCGCAATGCTCCCGCCGCCAAGACCTTGCATCACGCATATATCGGCGGATTACTCGATCACGTGGTCTCGCTATGCCGTTCTTGCGACCTGATCTGCCAGAACTATCCGCAGATTAATCGTGATTTGCTGCTCACCGGAGCTTTTCTGCACGACATCGGCAAGATTCACGAACTTACCTATAACCGCTCCTTCTCTTACACCACGCGCGGCCAACTGCTGGGGCACATGATCATCGAACTGGAGATGCTGCAAGCCAAGCTCGCCCAGTTCCCAGACTTTCCCCAGGAGCTCAAAATCCTGGTCGAACACCTTATCATCAGCCATCACGGAGAATACGAGTTCGGTTCACCGAAGTTGCCTATGTTTCCCGAGGCCCTCATGCTGCATTATCTCGACAACCTCGATTCCAAGATGGAAAGCATGCGTGCGCATTTCGAACGCGAAGCTGGTTCCGAGGGCCCGTGGACCGGCTACAATTCTTCGCTGAGCCGTCCGCTGTTGAACTCGGCAAAATTTCTGGAGAAGAAGCCGGTTGCCCCGGCGGCGGAATCACCTGTGTCTGAACCGGCGGACTCCTTTGCAGACGAGGCAGCGCCCCAGGGAGCGGAGTTGCCAGTTACAGAGACGAGGCCAGAAGCAGTACCCGCGACCACGCGCCAGGAGAAGGCCTAGACTTGCCTCAACGCCGATCGCTTTGCGGAGGCACGATCGTATTTCCAAATTCTCTGGCCAACGTTCACTAGCTCCGCTAAACTTCTGTTCTACGCAAATTCATGGCTGATGGGAGGAACTATGAGATCACGCTTGGCCGTACTCACCCTCGGACTTTTTTTATTGTTTGCCCTCGCTTGCAGCAAAAAGCCAGACCAAACCGCCGACACTAGCACCACCAACCAGGCGCCGGCCGCCGCTGCTCCAGCGCAAACCCAACCGGCTGAACCAGCGCCTCCACCGATGCGAGCGGAACCTAAACCGGAACCCGTAATCGTTCCCGCAGGTACCACGATTACCGTCCGCCTGAGTCAGGCTGTAGGTTCGAAGATCAGCCAGGCGGGCCAAACGTTTTCGGGGACGGTGGCCAACTCCATCGCGATTGGCGGCAGAACCGCAATCCCCGCCGGTGCGACTGCCACTGGCACGGTGGTTGATGCCAAACCGCTCGGCCGTTTCGCCGGAGGCGCAAGCTTGACCTTGAGGCTGACCTCGATCAATCTTCGCGGCAGCGATCGCGCCGTAGAAACGGCAGCGGTCACTCAAACGATGAAAGGTAAAGGCAAGCGCACAGCCGTGTTGGCCGGAGGCGGAGCCGCAGTCGGCGCGTTGATTGGCGGTCTGGCGGGTGGAGGCAAAGGCGCGGGAATTGGTGCCCTCGCAGGCGGCGGTGCGGGCACCGGCGGCGCCGCTTTCACCGGCAATAAAGATATCGTTCTGCCGGCGGAATCCGCGCTCAGCTTCAGCCTCGAGCAACCGCTGGAAGTCAGGGAACGATAAGTTTGCGCTGCAGACTGACGGCCGAGGACGATGCTTCCGCGACGCCGGTGATTCCTGTCTAAAATACCGAACTTGAGGAGATCAGGATGCGTGTTCTTATCGTCAATCTTGTCTTGCTGTGCGCTCTGATATCGCCAGCTCTCGCCCAGCAGACCGATTCATCCAAGAATCAAACCAACCAGAAAAAGACCGAAGCACAGCAGTCAACGAAAAGCGAAAAGAAAGCGCCAGAAACCACGACAAAGCCCCCGGAGCCAACTGCGTCTCAAGAGCACAAACCCGATGCCGCCAAGGACACCGCTAGCGACAAGGACAAAGAAGAACACTATGACGTCACCGAAGTAGCCCCAGTCGTGACTCATCACCAGATCACGCTGGATGGCAAGGTGCTCAAATATACGGCGACCGCCGGACGCCTTCCCATCAAGCGCGAAGATGGCAAGATCGAGGCCGAAGTGTTCTTCGTTGCCTACGCCCTGGAGGGGCAGCAGGCGAACCAGCGTCCGCTCACGTTTGCGTTTAATGGTGGGCCCGGGTCGGCATCGGTGTGGCTGCACATGGGCGCGCTGGGCCCCAAGCGGGTCGTCCTGCAGTCGGATGGGTTCATGCCCGCCGCCCCTTACCGCTTAGCTGATAATTCTTACACCTTGCTGGATAAGAGCGATCTGGTGTTGGTGGATGCGATCGGTACTGGGTTTAGCCGCGCCGCGGATGCCGAACTCTCGAAAAAATTCTGGGGAGTAAAAGGCGATATCCAGGCTTTCTCCGAATTTATTCGGCTTTATCTCACCCGCTACGAGCGCTGGACCTCGCCCCTGTTTTTGTTGGGCGAGAGTTATGGAACAACGCGCGCCGCCGGCGTCTCCGGCTATCTCACCGACCACGGAATCGCTTTCAATGGGATTACGCTGCTCTCCACGGTACTAAGTTTCGAGACCCTCGAGGACAACAAAACCAACGACCTGCCCTTCGTCCTGCTGATTCCGTCGTTTACCATGATCGCCGGCTTCCATCACAAGCTGGCGCCGGATTTGAGCGCCGACATGGCCAAGGCCCGGCAGGAATCAGAACAGTGGGCGTCCACGGAGTACGCGTCCGCACTGGCGAAAGGAGATGCGCTTTCGCCTGAAGAGCGGGGAAAGATAATCGATCAAATGGCCCGCTTCACCGGATTAAATCAGCAACTGATCGACAATGCCAATCTTCGCGTGGACGTCATGAAGTTCACCCACAACCTTCTACTCGACCAGAAAGTGCGCGTAGGCCGGCTGGACGGCCGTTTCACCGGGCCGGATCCCGAGGGACTACTAGACACCCGGTTCTACGATCCGACCCAGTCGGCGATCCTTCCTCCTTACACCTCGGTCTTCAATAATTACGTGCACACCGAACTAGGCTACCAAACCGATATGCCGTACCACGTCTTTGCCGAAGGCGCCGGATTCGAGCATTGGGATTGGGGATCAAGCATCAAGGGTTTTCCCGACACGGCCTCCGCGTTGCGCGAAGCGATGGTGAAGAACCCTTATTTGAAAGTCCTGGTCATGGAAGGCTACTACGATCTGGCCACTCCCTACTACGCCGCGAATTACACCATGGATCACCTGAACCTTGGAGGAAAGTACCGGCAGAACATTTCGTTCGCGACGTACGACGCGGGGCACATGGTGTATCTGCCCACCGAATCTTTGAAGAAGATGAAGAATGACCAGGCGAACTTCATGCAGAAGGCTGGAGCGGGACAATAAGGCTCTCGATTTTATTCTGATCGCGAATTGAGAATACGCTGACGCAGGATCGAAACTGTCCCACTCTTCGCGATACTAGCACGGTGATCTTTGGCGTTTGCGGGCTTGGCATACTTAATCGGGCACTGCCTAAAGCAGCCGTGAGCATTTCTTTCTTCCAGTTACGCGATTAAACTAATTGGTTAGAAACTGGGAGATGACATGCCAACTGCTACCACTCGCGCAAACCCGCTCTCTTACCTCACCGACCAACTGGACGATCTCAAGGCCAAGGGCACACACTTCCGTCTTCGTGTGCTCGATGACGAACAGGCCCCGGTCTGTACCTTCGACGGCAAGAAAGTCATCAATATCGCCTCCAACAATTATCTCGGCCTGACTACACATCCCAAACTCCGCGAGGCTGCCCTCGAGGCCACGCGCAAGT